>Ga0115000_10000298_pt1 | contig 45947 bp, 46 predicted proteins | sample ArcticOcean_MG_C_6_FD_89690 | JGI IMG/M metagenome (GOLD analysis project Ga0115000, IMG submission 89690) | Marine microbial communities from western Arctic Ocean - ArcticOcean_MG_CB8_128 | ecosystem: Environmental > Aquatic > Marine > Oceanic | place: Arctic Ocean: Canada Basin | collected...
GACGCTTTTGCCACAACGAAGGAAGCCGTCCAACCAATCTCAGCTCGCATCGCCGGACGGAAATCAGCCTTCGACGGCGGCGCCCTCGAACTGCGAGTTGTAGAGGCGGTGGTACGCACCCTGCAGTGCCAGCAGTTCGACGTGGGATCCTTGTTCGACGATCCGTCCGTCTTCCATCACCAGAATGATGTCGGCGCCGCGAATGGTCGACAGACGATGGGCAATCACGAAACTGGTGCGACCAGTGCGGAGTCGGTTCATGGCCTTCTGGATGAGCACCTCGGTGCGGGTGTCGACGGAACTCGTCGCCTCGTCGAGAATCAGAATGGCCGGCTCGGCCAGGAATGCTCGGGCGATCGTGATCAGCTGACGTTGACCAACGCTGATGTTGTCGCCTTCATCGTTGATCACCGTGTCATAGCCATCGGGCAAATGACGTACGAACCGGTCGACGTAGGTGACGCGAGCGGCTTCGAGGATCTCGGCTTCGGTCGCCGTGGGATTGCCGTAGGCGATGTTGTCGCGAATCGTGCCGCCGAAGAGCCACGTGTCCTGGAGCACCATGCCGATCTCCGCTCGGAGCTCGTCACGGCGCAGCGTGGCAATGTCTCGCCCGTCGAGGGTGATCGCTCCCCGATCGAGCTCGTAGAAGCGCATGATCAGGTTGACGAGTGTGGTCTTGCCGGCACCGGTCGGCCCCACGATCGCCACGGTCTGCCCGGGCTCGGCGGCAACGGAGAGTCCATCGATCAGGGAGGTCTCCGGGTCATAGGAGAAGGTCACATCGTCGAAAACGATTCGCCCCCGCTCCACCACAGGACCTGACCTGGCTTCGGGTTCTTCGGACTCCTCGTCGACGTCGAGGAGTTCAAGAACACGCTCAAGCGAAGCGATACCGGACTGGAAGACGGTCGCCATCGAGGCGAGCTGTGTCATCGGCTGGGAAAACTGGCGGGCGTATTGGATCAGGGCCTGCATGTCGCCGATCGAGATTGCCCCGCTCGAGATCCGCAGGCCACCCACAACCGCGATCAGGATGTACTGGACGTTGCCCATGAACATCATCACCGGCTGGATCAAGCTGGCAACAAATTGGGCGCCGCAACTCGCCTCGTAGAGGTCGTCGTTGTCGCTACCGAACCGCTCCTCGGCCTGCTGTTGGCGACCGAAGCTCTTCACCACAGAGTGGCCGGTGAACACTTCCTCAACCTGAGCGTTGAGATCGCCGGTCCGCTTCCACTGCATCATGTAGCGAGGTCGAGCTTTACCGCCGATGACCTTCATGAGCCAGAGGGAAGGCGGCATGATCCCGAGGGCCAGCAGCGCCATCAGCGGCGAAATCCAGATCATCATGACCGCCACCCCAACGAGCATGAGAACTGACTGCAGCATCATGCTGACGGTCTGTTGCAGGCTCTGGGCCAGGTTGTCGATGTCGTTCGTCACCCGACTCAACATGTCGCCGCGGGGTTGGCGGTCTACGTAGGCGAGCGGCAGCCGATTGATCTTGTCTTCGATCGAACTCCGGAGCTTCTGCATCGACCGCTGGACGACCCCAGCAAGGATGTACGCCTGCGCGTAGCCGAGGGCCCACGACAAGAAGTACAGGCCCGCGATGAACGCCAGCTTTCGGTGGAGCGAACCAAAGTCGATGCCATCGCCCCGGATTCCTTGCACGATGATGTCGGTCGCTTGGCCCAGCAGACGCGGACCGAGCACGATGAACACCACGCTCGCGGCGGTCAGGGCAATGACCGAACTAATCCGCATGCGTTCTTCGGCGAGAAGCTGCCCGAGCCGGCGAACAGTCGCGCGAAAATCGGCGCTCTTTTCGACGGGTACACCCACGCCGCCCATTCGGCCGGGCGCACGGTCGGAGGCACGGCCCGCCACTGCCATGATCTCGCGGTCTTCGTCGGAGGTGCCCTTATTCTCGGTATCGCTCATGATGCGGCCCCCTCACCGAGCTGCGATTCCACAATTTCGGCGTAGGTCGGACAGGTCTCGACGAGTTCGTCGTGGCGACCAACGCCGACGACTTCGCCGTCTTCAAGAACAAGGATCTGATCGGCGTGGGTAATCGTGGATACGCGCTGAGCGACCAGCACAACCGCCGCGTCGGCGGTCGCTGGCGCGAGGGCGGTGTTGAGTCGAGCGGCCGTGGCAACATCGAGCGCGGAGAACGAATCGTCGAAGACGTAGATCTCCGGTTCGACAACAAGCGCTCTAGCGATGGCGAGGCGTTGGCGCTGACCGCCGGAAACGTTGGTCCCGCCTTGGGTGATCTCGCTCTCCAACCCGTCGGGCATCGACTGCACGAAGGATGAAGCCTGCGCAACTTCCAGCGCCCACCAGAGCTCTTCGTCGGTCGCATCGGGGCGACCAAAACGGAGGTTCGACGCGACCGTGCCCGAGAAGAGATACGACTTCTGCGAGACGTAGCCGACCGTTGACGCCAGCAGATCGGGATCGAGTTGGCGCACGTCGACGCCGTTGACCAAGACGGTTCCGGCGGTGGCATCGAACAAACGAGGGATGAGGTTCATCAACGTCGTCTTGCCCGCGCCGGTCGAGCCGATGATCGCGGTTGTCTGCCCTGGCCCGGTTCGAAACGAGAGGTCCTCGAGCACGGCCGCGTCGGCTCCGGCGTAGTGGAAGCCGACGTCGCGGAACTCGAGAGTGGCCCGCTCGGGCGTTTCGGTGATCGGGTCGTCGGCCAGCACAACTGAGGAGGATGCGGCGAGCACCTCGAGGATGCGACCGGCGGCGACCGCGGCCCTCGGCACCTGACCCATCATGAAGGTGGCCATGATCACGGCCATCAGAACTTGGATCAGGTAGCTGAGGTAGGCCACGACGGACCCGAGGTTGGTGTCGCCCGCGGCGATCCGATCGGCACCGATCCACAACACGCCGAGACTGGCGATGTTGATGATCAACATGACGGTCGGGAACATGGCGGCCATGATCCGACCCGCCCGCAGCGACGTGGCGGTGAGCTCGTCGTTGGCCCCGGCGAAACGCTTGACTTCCTGTGGTTCTCGAACGAACGCCCGCACGACACGAATGCCGGTGATCTGTTCGCGAAGGACACCGTTCACGGCATCGATATGGAGCTGCATCATCTGGAAGGCCGGCACCATCTGGCGCACAACCAGCCCGAGCACGAGACCAGCGATCGGCACGCTCACAACAATCACGATGGAGAGGCCGGCGTCCTGACGGACGGCGAGAATGATGCCGATCACGATCGTCAGCGGCGCCGTCACGAGCATGGTGACTGCCATCACCACGAGCATCTGCACCTGCTGGACATCGTTAGTGATCCGGGTGATCAACGACGGCGCCCCGAACTGGCCGACTTCGCGGGCCGAAAACGAAGTGACTTTGTGGAACAGCTCACGGCGAACGTTTCGACCAAAGCCCATACCGACCTGCGCCGCGTACCAAGCCGCGCCGACCGAGAAGATCATCTGCACTCCAGCGAATATCGCCATCGTGATCCCGGTCCGACGGATGAAGCCGTTGTCGCCCTGGAGGACGCCCGAGTCGATGATGTCGGCATTGAGACTCGGCAGCATCAGCGACGCGAACGTCTGAACTGCCTGCAAGACGATCACGAGCAGGAGCGCTCGTCGGAAGTGACGGAGCCTGGGTGTGAGGAGCTGTTGAAGGTTCACTTGCCCGCTCCGTTGAGGAACAAATGAGCGATCTGGCCAGGCGTCATCTTCTCGGCGGCAACCATCGGGTGGCTGACCGCGAGCGTCACGGCCCGCAGGTAACGGGAGGCTTCGTCGGGCGTCAGCTCGACGTGGGCCGCGTTTCGTTCGAACAATGCGGTGAGTCCCTCCGATGCGTCGAACGGTGTCGCCAGCTTCTTGCGGAGCTTCGATCCGAAGTTCGAGATGAGCTGCCAGACCTCCGCAACTCGTTCTTGATAGATCGCGATGGCCTGCTCGATCTGCGCCTCGAATGCTGCGTCGGCCGGAATGGCTTCGAGGCGGCGATCAAGCTCTCCCATGTCGAGGGCCGCGGTGATCGCGGCGGCCAGCAGTTCACGCTTGTCCTTGAACACCCGAAAGATCGTTCCCTCGGCAACACCTGCGGCTGCCGCGATCTGGCGCGTGGTCACCAGCTCGCCGTGTTCCAGGAGGAGCGGGAGGGTCGCTTTGATGATCGCTTCGCGCCGCTGATCCGGCGGAAGCGCGGTCGCTCGACTCGATCTCGTGGTCGTTGCCATGCGCCGCACTGTAACTGAGTGAGTACTCACTCACTCTGCCGCAATACACCTTGGGCATGCTGATCTATACGTATGTGGCCGAGGGCAACACAGTCGCCGACCAAGACGGCCGTCACGACCACGGCTTCGACAAGTCGGTCAACGACGCCAGATATCGATGCGGGGTCTTCGGCATCAACGCTCCAGCCGGGTACGAAGTTAGGCGCGAGCTGATGAGCGACGACTCTGGCGATCGTCGGCGGCACCTGACCCCAGAAGACACAGGACCGGTCGTGAGGGCCTTGCTCCGCGCCGAAGCCAAACTCCTGCTCGACGATGCAGACACGTTCGACCCGACGACGACAACCCGCACGCCCGAACAACGTCGTGCTGACGCACTCGTCGAGATCGCCACAGCTGGTGCCAAGGCGCTCGACGCGGCGTAGCCCAGCCACCCCAGACCCCACCAGCACTCATTTGGTGCCGCTCTGGCCCGGCGGGGACGCTCATCGTCTACTCAATCCTCAGACCGGAGATGGCCCGGCTGATCACGAGCTGCTGGATCTGCTCGGTGCCTTCGAAGATGTCGTGGATCTTGGCATCGCGGTGCCAGCGCTCGACCGGGTACTCACGGGTGTAGCCGTAGCCACCGAGGATCTGGATGGCGCGTTCGGTGACCCACACGGAGACACGACCGGCCTTCATCTTGGCCATCGAACCTTCGGCGTTCTTGAACTCGCCGTTCTTACCGAGCCAGGCAGCACGGTGGATGAGGCCACGGGTCGCCTCGATCTCGGTGGCCATATCGGCGAGCATGAATGCGATCGACTGGTTCATGATGATCGCTCGCCCGAACGCGTGGCGCTCCTTGGCGTACTCGAGGGAGTACTCGTAGGCGGCACGCGCCACACCGATTGCTTGGGCGCCAACGGCGGGGCGGGTCGACTCGAAGGTCTGCATAGCGGCCTGGGAGTTGCTCTTTTCGCCACGACGAACCTTGGCGAGACGCTCGTCAAGCTTCTCCTTGCCACCGAGAAGGCAGCTGCCGGGAACGACGACGTCAACGAGCACAACCTCAGCGGTGTGCGACGCACGAATACCGTGCTTCTTGTACTTCTGACCCTGCGACAGGCCCTTGGTGTTCGGTGGCACGATAAAGCTGGCGTGCCCCTTCGTGCCGAGTTCCGGGTCCACCACCGCGACGACAACGTGGATGTCGGCGATGCCACCGTTCGTGATCCATGCCTTGGTGCCGTTGAGGGTCCACTCATCTTTGGCTTCGTTGTAGACGGCGCGGAGGCGGTAGCCGCCGACGTCGGAACCGGCGTCGGGTTCAGAGGCCGCGAAAGCGCCAAGGGCGAGCTTCTCGGGTGTGCCGTAACACTGCGGCACCCATTCCATGACCTGCTCTTGGGTACCGGAAGCAGCTATACCTGCGGCGGCGAGTCCGGAGCCCATGATGGCCATGCCGATGCCGGCGTCGCCCCAGAAGAGTTCTTCGATCGCAACTGGCATGGTGAGGCCAGTCGGGTCACCCAACATGCCTTCAGCCATGAACTCCCAGCTGTAGAGGCCGATCTCGGCGGCCTGCTGAACGATGGGATACGGGAACTCTTCACGCTCGTCCCACTCTTCGGCGGCGGGACGCATGACGTCCACGGCGAATTCGTGGATCCAGCTCTTGAGCTGCAGTTGGTCCTCGTTGAGAGCCATAGAGAAATCGGCCATCGCGGCCTCCTGAAAACGTCGGTCTGATGGCAAGGGGTCCCACCAGGGTTGGCGGGTTACTCATCAGTAACAGGCGAAGAGTACGAACAATCGGGGAATCTGGCAACCCTTGTGTCATTTGTTCGCCTCCGAGACCGTTTCTGTTAACCGGAGGCTCATCTCGCGCCGGAAACGTTCGATAGGAGAGGGAATGATTTCTCGCCGACGAGACGAAACCCGATGGAGTGATCACACGGCCCTGGTTGCCGCGTCCGTCGCGCTCCCGGTCACCGTCGCGAGCGCGGTCACAACGATCGCCTTTGGGAACCCCTCAACGCTCGGCGCCATGTTGTGTGTCGCCATTCCGGGCGCCGTCGCCGCGTGTCGGTGACAAAACGCGAACTGCACGACGAGAAGCAAGAACGCGCCGTCCTCCGAGAGGTCGACCGCGCCCTCGACAACCCCGCGACCGAACACGCCGCGGTGGAAGTCATCCGCGAGGCCTTCACCAAGCACCTCTCGCTCCAGCCGATGGAACTTCACCTGGTCGACGCGATCGATCCCGTTCTCGAGCTCGCCGTCGCAACCGGAGATTTTCACGCGAAACCGGGCGTCCGTTCCTCACCATGGGATTCACTCGCGGCCCGCACGAGCACCACCCTCGTCTACGAGACCAGCGACCGGCTCGACGTGTGTCCCCACCTGAAGTCACGACTTCACTCCCCCATGTCGAGTATCGCGGTGCCGATCAACGTGAGCGGAAGTCTTCTGGGTGTGCTCTACGGGCTCGGCCCCGACGAGCAACAGCCGGGCGTGGGCGACGTGAAGTTCCTCGAGGACCTCGGCCGGATGATCGGCAATCGACTCGCGGTTCTTCGCGCCGCGAGTAATACCACCGTCGCCGCGAGCGAGGTCGACAAGCTCACCGGTCTTCCCGACCGGACGGCGATGCAAGACCGTGTCCTTCGATTGCTTCGGGACCGCCAGCCGTTCACCATGGCCGTCGCCGACATCGACGACTTTGGGCATCTCAATGAGATGCAGGGACGAGAAGTCGGCGATCGGGCTCTTCAGCTCATGGCCCGAGTCGCCCGTAAGGCCATTCGCCCTGGCGACATCATCGGGCGCATCGGTGGCGACGAGTTCCTCTTCGTTCTTCCCCACACCAGCCCAGCCGACGCCACCCGGGCGTTCGAGCGTCTGCGAGAAGAGCTTGTTCTCGGTCAGTCCGCGGTCGCCGACCAGCCTTTCACGCTTTCGATAGGCGTCATTGGTTCCAGCTCGGGCGGCACCATCGAGGAGATCCTCAGCCGTGCGGCCAGCGCTCTGGACCACGCCAAGACACAAGGCGGCAATCGCGTCGTTGTCGCTCACGCGGCCCGACCGGCGACACCCGGCACCTGAACCGTAAGCTGGACCGGTGCGTTCCCGGTCCTCTCTTCTCCGGCTCTTTGCTGTCGCGCTGACCGCGATCGTGCTCGGCGTTGCGTGTGGGGCCGAAGCAGGTCCCGCCGCAACAATCGACGCCCCGGTATGGAGCTTCGACGGTGAATTGGTGAACCTCGCCGAACTCACAGGCACACCGATGGTTGTCAATTTCTTCGCCAAGTCGTGCCCGCCATGTGTGGCGGAGATGCCAATGTTCGAGTCGGTCTCACAGGACCTCGGGCCCAAGATCCGTTTCGTCGGCGTGTCCGAGGACATCAACCAGACGGCGGCCGAAGACATCATCGGGGCGACCGGCATCACCTACATTTCTCTGTGGGATCGCGATGGGTCGGCGCTCAGCACGTTTGAGGCCTTCGCTCTCCCCGCAACAATTTTCGTTGCTGCCGATGGCCGGATTATCGAGTCGCACACCGGCGTTCTCAACGAGGACCAGCTGCGGTCGAAAATCGACGAACTCGTCGCCGCTTAGCGAGCGAGGGAAGTCCGTTCAGACATGCCCTGCGTTGTCCCCATCATGTACTTGTAATGTTCGGCGAAATGTGGAGCTGACCTGGCACACTCATCCGATGTCCACTCGGCGACGCGGGATCACCAACGGCGTCCGCCGCACACTCCCGTTCTCGGTAATGGCCGGCCCGTTCGGCCTCGTCTACGGAGCAACGGCCACCGACAGCGGCATCGAGACCTTCCCCGCGATCCTGGCCTCAATCCTCGTGTTCGCCGGCGCATCCCAGATCGCGCTGGTCGAACTGATCGACGATGGCGCGTCGTGGGCAATCGCGATCGCCACTGGCTTAGTCATCAACCTTCGCCTTGCGCTCTACTCCGCATCACTCGCGCCAAGCTTCCGCGACTTTCCGCGCCGTTGGCGATTCCCGCTCGCAACCCTGGTCGTTGATCAGACTGCCGTCCTTTCGATTCTCGAGTTCGAGGAGGAAGACGACCCGGAGTACCGGCGATGGTTCTTCCTCGGCGGCGGCCTTTGGATGATCACCCCGTGGATCGCCGGATCAGTGATTGGGGTTCTCTTCGCCGGGGACATCCCCAGCAACTGGCAGATCGGTTTTGCCGTGCCGCTGATGTTTACCGCCCTCCTCATTCCCACGGTGCAGAACTTTCCGAAGCTCGCCGCCGCAATCGTTGGTGGTGGCGTCACCGTGTCAACTACGTGGTTGCCGAGCGGATCGAACATCATGCTCGGCGTGGCCTGCGGCATCGTCGCGGGGACTCTGCTCGCCGAACGAGCCGCACGCTCAGCGGAGAAGGCGCCGACATGAGCCCGCTCTCCCAGATCCTCCTGCTCGCGGTTGGCAGCTACTTCCTCCGCGTCAGCTTCATTGCCCTGGCTTCGCGAGTCACCGAGATCTCGCCGCGAATCGAAACTGCGCTCTCGATGATTCCGCCCGCCGTGCTTGCCGCTATCGCCTTCGAAAGCCTGCTATTCGACGATGACTCCCTTCGTGGACTCAACGAATGGTACATCGCCCTCGCGATCGCATCAGTCGTCGCGTACAGGACCAAAAGTGCCGCCTGGTGTGTCGGCATCGGCATGCCCGCACTCTGGATAACCTCCCTCCTCATATGAGCTCGTCCCAGATCCCCGAAAAGCCCAACCTCGCTGGCCTCGAGGACAAGTGGGACGCCGTGTGGGACGAGTCGGGGATTTACCACTTCGACTCCTCGAAGTCGCGTGACGAAGTCTTCTCGATTGACACACCGCCGCCGACCGTTTCCGGCTCACTCCACGTTGGCCACGTGTTCTCCTACACCCACACCGACACCGTCGCTCGTTATCAGCGGATGGCGGGCAAGGAAGTCTTCTACCCCATGGGGTGGGACGACAACGGTCTGCCGACCGAGCGTCGAGTGCAGAACTACTACGGCGTGCGTTGCGACCCGTCGCTCCCCTACGACCCCACGTTCACGGCGCCGGAAGATGCGGGCGACCCCAAGGCCGTGGGCAAGCGCCCCACCATCTCGATCAGTCGTCCGAACTTCATCGAGCTGTGTGTGCAGCTCACCGTCGAGGACGAGAAGGTGTTCGAGTCGCTCTTCCGCCGCCTCGGCCTGTCCGTCGACTGGACCCGCACGTACGAGACGATTAACGATCACTGCCGCCGGATCAGCCAGCTCGGCTTCCTCGGCAACCTCGAACGCGGCGAGGCCTACCAGGTTGAAGCGCCATCGCTTTGGGACGTCACCTTCCAGACCGCGGTCGCCCAGGCCGAGTTGGAAGACAAGGAAATACCCGGCGCCTATCACAAGCTCAAGTTCACGCTGACGGGAGCATCCGCCGAAGGTGGCGACGAGACAGCCATCTGGATCGACACCACGCGCCCCGAGCTGGTGCCATCGTGTGTCGCCCTTGTCGCCCACCCCGACGACGAGCGTTACCGGCCCTACTTTGACAAGGCCACGGTCGTCTCGCCCGTCTTCGGTGTCGAAGTTCCCGTTCTGGCTCATGAGTTGGCCGACCCCGAAAAGGGCACCGGCATCGCGATGATCTGCACGTTCGGCGACACCACCGACGTCACCTGGTGGCGCGAGCTCGACCTGCCGGTGCGTACCGTCATCGGCCGCGACGGAAAGTTCGCTTCCGAGACGCCCGAGTGGCTCACCGCCGACGGTGCCGATGAGGCGTACCAACGCCTCGCCGGCCTTCGCTCGAAGAACGCCCAAGACGAGATCGCCAAGATGTTCGCTGAGTCGGGCGATATCGAGGGCGAGCCCCGCCCGATCACCCACCCGGTCAAGTTCTTTGAGAAGGGTGATAAGCCGCTCGAAATCGTGAGCAGTCGTCAGTGGTACATCCGCAACGGCGGCCGTGATGCCGACCTCCGAGCCGCCCTGGTCGCCCGCGGCGATGAGATGAACTGGACGCCGGGCTACATGCAGACCCGGTTCGCCTCCTGGATCGAAGGTCTCAACGGCGACTGGCTCGTCAGCCGTCAACGCTTCTTTGGTGTGCCGATTCCGCTCTGGTATTCGCTCGATGCCGACGCCGAGCCCGTTTGGGACCAGCCGCTCACTCCGGCAGAAGATCAGCTCCCCGTCGACCCCTCGACCGATGTTCCGACCGGCTACACAGAAGGCCAACGAGGCCAGGCCAACGGCTTCATGGGTGAGCCCGACATCATGGACACCTGGGCCACCTCGTCGCTCACCCCGCAGATTGCGTGCGGCTGGAAGACCGACCCCGAGCTCTACGCCGCCACGTTCCCAATGGACGTGCGCCCGCAAGCCCACGACATCATCCGCACCTGGCTCTTCTCCACCGTGGTTCGGGCGCACTTCGATGCCGACACGATCCCTTGGAAGAACACCGCTCTCTCCGGCTGGATCCTCGATCCCGACCGCAAGAAGATGTCGAAGTCCAAGGGCAATGTGGTCGTCCCCACCGAACTACTCGAGCAATACGGCTCCGATGCGGTTCGCTACTGGGCCTCCTCTGGTCGCCCAGGCACCGACACCGCGTTCGACGAAGGCCAGATGAAGATCGGCCGTCGCCTTTCGATCAAGCTGCTCAACGCATCGAAGTTTGTGCTTGGCTTCGGCGCCGACGAAGCTGGCGATGAGTCGGTCGAAGCCGATGTCAACCCGGCGCTGATCACCGACGCGCTCGACAAATCCATGCTGGCCAAGCTGGCCGACCTCATCGATGAGGCCACAAAGGCGTTCCACGCGTTCGACTACGCCCGTGCCCTTGAGCGCACCGAAGCGTTCTTCTGGTGGTTCACCGACAACCACGTCGAACTGGTCAAGGCTCGGGCCTACGGCGAGTACGGCGACGACCGTGCGGCTTCGGCTCAACATGCGCTTCGTATGGCGCTGTCCACGATGCAGAAGCTCTTCGCCCCATTCCTCCCCTTTGTCACCGAAGAGGTGTGGGCCTGGTGGCAAGAGGGTTCGATCCACACGTCCGCCTGGCCCGATAGTGAAGGCCCTCGCTCCGCCGCCGGTGGTATTGATGGGGCGGCCGCCGACGTTGCCGCCGAAGCGCTCAGCGTCGTACGCCGCGAGAAGTCCGAGGCGAAGCGCAAGCTGCGAACCCCCGTCACGTCGGCGACGTTTGCCGCCACGAAGGCGCAACTCGGTCTACTCGACCTCGTGATCGACGACGTGAAGGCTGCCGGCATGATCCAGTCAGTTACCAACGGAACAGTCACCGACCGCACCGATATCGAAGTCACTGCGGAGCTCGAACCGGAGCCCGAACCCACCGATGGCTGAGGGCGATCGCGAACGTTGGAACGGGAAGTGGACTGACGCAGGCGCCGGCACCAGCCACGGATCGAAGCTCGTCGACCTCCTCTCCCCTTGGCTTGTGTCCGAGTGGCTTCCATCATCAAGCCGTCTGCTCGACATCGCCGGTGGCGGCTCGACGGATTCCATAGCGTTCGCCGAGCACGGCTACGACGTCACCGTTTGTGACGTCAGCGACGTCGGCCTTGCGGTCGCGCAGCAGTGCGCGGCTGAGGCGGGTGTCGAGATTCAGACAGCCTGCCGCGACCTCGAGAGCGAGTCGCTGCCCGATGGGCCGTGGGACATCATCACGATCGCCAACTATCTCCAGCGCGACCTCTTCGCCGGGATCCTCGAGTCACTCGGTCCCAAAGGACTCCTCGGCGTGATCATCGCCACGGAAAAGAACCTCGAACGAAACGACAAGCCCGGAGCCTCGTTCCTTCTTTCTGCAGGCGAGCTTCCTGACCTCATTCCCGGGCTCGAGATCTTGCACCACACAGAAGAATGGCGCGACAACGGCCGCTACGAAGCCCACCTCGTTGCCTGCCGCTGAGAAGCGGCGCGGCGGACGAATTACTCGGCTTCGAAGAACCGATTCGGCTCAACTCTTGTCGAAGAGGTGGTCGGCCTTGGGGTCGTCGCCGTAGAACTTTGTGGCTGGCATCTGCTTGTCGATGTGGCCGATCAGGCCCCGGTAGATGCCGAGACCGCAGAGCTGGCGGAGCCTGGGCGAGAATGTGGCCATGACCTCCGGCGGAATACCGAGCTGCTGGTTCTCCTGCTGACGGATCCAACCGGCGCAGTAATTCATCGCGATGCCGATGCGGGTCTCGTCGGTGGTGTTCGCGCCCCCGCCGTGCCAGAGGCTGCCGGTCCACACGAGGATGCTGCCCTTCGACATCTCGGCCGGAACCGAGTCGTACTCGGTCATGAATTCGGGGTTGTGATCGAGTTTGTGACTTCCCGGGATGACACGAGTCGCGCCGTTGGCCTCGGTGAAGTCGGTGAGGGCCCACATCGAGTTACAGACGGTTGGCACGTGGGGGCGAGCGAGGGGCATCACCTGGTCATCGGCGTGGATCGGCTGTGCGGTTTCCCCCGGTCCGATCGCGATCGACGAAACAGTCGAAACGAGAATCTCGCCGCCCAGCACCGCCTCGGCCAGCGGGAGCACGATGGGATCCACGGGCAGGTCGAGCCACGGGCCGCCATGCACAAGCATGTTGTACGCCCGCTTCGTAGCCACACCCTCGAACGCATTATCGGCCGGTGTGATCTCGAGTTCGGTCTCCAACCGCTCGAGATCGTCGAGAAGCGCGTCGGCGAACTCCGCCGGGATCGCGTCTTCGATAATCGTGTAGCCGTCTGTCTCGATCGCCGCGACGTGGTCGTCCTGGGTACGCGCCATGACCGTACGGTACCCTCTGCCACTCATGTACCTGGACGACGATCTCGACCCCATTACCCGAGCAGTGCATCGCATCCTGCAGGGCTACCTCGAGTTCTTCTACGACGCCTGGACGAACCAGAACATCAACGCGATCACCGGTGACTATGTCGAGTTCGGATCGTGGGGTGGCAACACCATGAACCAGGCCTACAAGGCGATGCTGCTCACCGGTCGCGGCGAACGCCACATGTGGGCGTATGACTCGTTCCAGGGTCTACCGGAAGCGTCGGATCCGCGGGACTACCACCCGGGCTGGAAGCCTGGTTCGGGCGTTGGCGGCGGCGGTGTCGAGAACTTCTACGCCGCCTGTGATCGCCACGGCATTCCCCGCGACGCGTACACCGCCACCGAGGGCTACTTCGAAGAATCGATCGGCAACGCCCTGCCCGCGGACGAGCCGAACGACATTGCGATCTGCCTGATCGACTGCAACCTCTACACGAGCGCGGTGACCGTGATGGAGTTCCTCGAGCCAAGACTCAAGCACGGGATGATCCTGGCCTTCGACGACTACTACTGCTGGTCCCCCGACAACGTCTCCGGAGAGCAGTCCGTCCTCGCCGAGTTCGCTCGTGATCATCCTGAGTGGACCTTCGACCGATACCACTCGATCGCTCGCGCCGGTCAGTCGTTCGTCGTGTTCGACACCTCGAAGATCCCGAGGTGATCGACCTTCGTTCCGACACCGTCACTCAACCCACGGTCGCGATGCGCGCCGCTATGGCCGAAGCCGAGGTCGGCGACGACGTCTTCGGTGATGACCCCACGGTCAACCTGCTCGAAGCCATCGTCGCCGAACGTCTCGACAAAGAAGCGGCGCTGTTCGTCCCGAGCGGCACCCAGTCGAACCTGTGCGCGCTCCTCGCCCACTGCGGCCGCGGCGACGAATACATCGTTGGCGACGCCGCCCACACCTACCGATGGGAAGGCGGCGGCGGAGCCGTGCTCGGCGGGATCCAGCCGCAACCGGTGCCGATGCTCGCCGACGGTCTGCCTGACCCGGTCGCGATCGCCGCTGCGGTCAAGCCAGTCGATGACCACTTCGCCCGCAGTCGGCTGCTCTGTCTGGAAAACACCAAGGACGGGACCGCCCAGTCAGTCGCACGTATGGATGAGGCCCTCGCCGTCGGCCGCCAACACGGTTTGGCAACCCATCTCGACGGCGCTCGCATGTGGAATGCAGCCATCGAGCTCGGCATCTCGGGCGCCGCGCTCGCCGCGCCGTTCGACTCCGTGTCGATGTGTCTCTCCAAAGGCCTGGGCGCTCCGGCCGGGTCCGTTCTCAGTGGTTCGGCCGACTTCATTCGCGAAGCTCGGCATTGGCGGAAGATGCTCGGCGGCGGCATGCGCCAGGCTGGAATCTTGGCCGCAGCCGGGATCTACGCCCTCGACAACCATGTCGGCCGCCTGGCCGACGATCACGCTCGAGCTGCTCGTCTCGCCGACGGACTCGACGCGATGCCTCAGGTCAGGCTCCTTGCTCGTAATACCAACATGATCTTCCTTGAGATCGACGGCGATCAGGCAACGAGCCAGACCGCCCTCAACGAGGCTGGCATCGTCTGCCTCCTGTCGAGCGGTCGACCCATCACGGCTCGGCTCGTTATGCACCTTGGCATCACCGACAAAGACGTCGATCAGACGATCGACGGATTCTGGGCTGCGCTGCGCTAGGAGGAACATTGCGACAAATTCACCACGGTTGGTACCCTGCGGACAGACTCAACGAGAGGTCGACAGTGATTCAGGCTTATCTAGATCCAGCTTCGGGCAGCATGATCATGGGTGCGGTTGCCGCTGGTGGCGCCGGCGTCATAGTCGCAGGAAAGACCATGATGGCGAAGATGCGGTTCCGCAAGCGTCCGGTGGCCGACATCGATGTTGACGCCACTGAAGACACGACCGACTGACTCGGTCATTGACCGAATCCTCGAACTACGACAGCGGATCGTTCCGCGATCCGTCTTCGCGCGTCTGGCGTGAAGGCGAACTGATTCGACGCGGCCTTGACGACGTCGCCGCCGCCGACTTCGATCTGGTCGAGCAAGCCAAGTTCTTCACCCAGGCGCTCAAAGCCGGGCAGATCGTCGGCACCCAACGTTTCGAAGGCGCCAGCCCCGACGGCCGCTCGTGGAACACCGTGCTCGAACACGACCGAGTGCCGGTCATCACCTACCCGCACGAGTGGTCCTTCACGATGCTGCAAGACGCCGCTCTGCTTACGCTGCACCTCGTCCGTGCCGCCATCGACGAGAACATCACGACAAAAGACGCCACGGCGTACAACGTGCAGTTCATTGGTGCGTCGCCCGTATTTATCGACGTGCCGTCGTTCGAGAAATACCGCCAGGGAGAGGCGTGGTGGGGCTATCGCCAGTTCTGCCAGATGTTCCTCTTCCCCCTAATGCTCACGGCCTACAAGGACCTCCCGCATCAGCCGTGGATGCGAGGCGCGGTCGATGGCATCACCCCCGAACAAGCTCGCCGCATCCTCGAAGGCCGCCGAGCTGGCCACAAGGGCTTCCTCAGTCACGTCTGGCTCCATGCCAAGGCCGACGGTCGTTTCAAGGATGGCTCGGCCGACACCGTCGAAGAGATGAAGAAGGCGGGCTACAAGAAGGAGCTCTACGTCGCCACGATCGACCGGCTCATCAAGCTGGTCGAAGGTCTCGAGTGGGAACGTTCCGACTCCACCTGGGGCGACTACTCGCAGCGTGGCCACTACCAGTCCAAAGAACTTCTGTTGAAGGGCGACTTCGTCCGCCGCGTGGCCGCTCAGGGAACCCGTATCCAGGTCTGGGATGTGGGCGCCAACGACGGGATGTTCTCTCGCATCGCGGCGGAACACGCCGATGTAGTGCTGGCCATGGACGCCGACGACCTCGTCGTCGATCGCCTCTATCGCGAGCTGCGATCCGACGGCGCCAAAGGCATAGTGCCGATGGTTATGAACTTTGCTGACCCCACACCGGGCATTGGTTGGAACGGCACCGAACGTCCCCCGCTCCCCGATCGATCATCGCCCGATCTGATCCTCGCGCTTGCGGTTATTCATCATCTCGCGCTCACGCACAATGTTCCGACGAGCGCGATCCTCGACCTCTTCGTCCGTCTCGGCAGCGAGGTAGTCCTCGAAGTGCCGACCGAAAGCGATCAGATGGTCAAGACCTTGATGCGCCATAAACGAGCCGGCACCCACGATGCCTTCACGCTCGAGGCCATCGAGGCACAGATCAATGAGCGATTCGAAGTACGCGAACGTGAGGAACTGCCGGGCGGAACCCGCGTGCTGTTCCACCTCGCTCCCAAGTAACTAGAGACGCCCGGCCCTGCGCTTGATACGGGTCTTGCCGTACATCGAGCCGAACAAGAGGTGCCCATCGTCATCGACGGTAATACCGGCGCCGATAGTGTTGAACTTCGAACCGCCGAGCACATAGTGAAAAGCCGAGTCGCCGGTGGTCCAGTTGGCGGCCTCGATGGTCCACTTCCCGTCGCGCGCCCCACACGTATAGACAAGGTCGCTCTCTTCAGCCACGAACGGCACGGAGTTCGGCGAGGAGATCTCGTGGTTGACCCATGCTTCGCGGAACCGGCGCGTCTGCGGATCCCAGGCGTACTTGTGCATTCCGTGCGGCGTGTATTCCGGCTTGTGACCCAGCATGAAACAGAGCATGCGGACGCCCTGTCCGGGGAAACCCTCCGGGATAGATGCCGGTTCGTTGTTCACGGTCATCGCGCCATACCCGGAAACGGTGATGGACTGTTCCGTCTGAATCGTCTCAAGGTCGGGGTTGCCCATGTTGGCGGGGCCGATGCCGGCGATGCGGCGATCGGGCGCGTTTGAAAGCTGCTCCCAGTCTTCCGGGATATCTTCTCGCCAGGCGATCGTGATGTTGACAACTTCGTCGCCATCGCCGAAGACAACGAACTTGTCTTCCTCGGGGCCAAACCCCATCAGCGAGGGAGTGGTGCCCGAACCCGTGCCGCCGCTATTGCGGTAGGGCATCGACCAGCAGCCTTGTGACTCGTCGTCGGTGACCTCGGTGCCCGTCCAGCGCAGCTTGTGGTGGTGGTCGTTGGACGAGCAATAGATGGCGTTGTCTTCGTCGACGCACATGCTGGTGCGCATCCAGCCGTAACCCACTCGGCCCGCGTCGGCCTTCGTCTGGCAATAGGTCTCGGCTTCCTCGGCCCCACCACGTACCTGGATGGCGTGGTATTCGCTGAAGTCGCGGGCGAGCACAACGATCCATCCACGGTCGGTCGACATCACGAGGCGACCGTCGAAGGTCATGTTCATACCCACGAAGGCGCCGGCGATGTGATCGGGCTTGTACCAGCGGTTTCGTTCGACGATCTCCGAAGCGGGATCGTTGGCATCGGTCTCGACATAAGCGACCGCATGATCGGTCCGGCCGAGGAAGAGTGTGTTGTCGCAATCGACAATCGCGTAGACACCGTCGAGGCCGGTCATAAAGCGCATCGACAGGTTGATCGCGTGCTCAATCGCCTCCCAACCCTCCTTCTGGTCGAGACCGTCGAGGCATTCCTGAAGTTCGGGCACTGGTGTCTTGCCTCCGCCGCCCACGATCTCGTGATCGGCCAGGACCTCAAGCGTTTCGTAGTCAAGCTTCACGATATTTTGGCGGCCGTTGCTCCAGACAACGCGGCGGCCGTCGGAGTAGGGGCTTGAGGTGATGCCGCCGAAGTGACCGGGGCCGAGCCAGGCGTATTGCAGGTCGCCCTCGGTCATGACTTCGGTGGGGCCCTCCGGGCCGCGCCACGAGACGTTGTCTTGCTGGTCGCAGCGGCCGTGGGCCATCGAATACGACGACGCGGCGGCGAAGGGGTTCAAAGGTCCGTTTTGCATGGTGAGATTCAGTTCTCGAGGAATTCAGTCGGGTTATGGGACGAGACGGCGACAAACCCGGCGCTTGAGGGGGAACCGTGGTCGAGTTCGAAGGCCCCGAGGAGTTCACGGACCACGATGTCGGCATGGTCGAGATCGACCGACTTCAGTGCTCGTTCGATCCGTTGGATCACAGCGTTGAGTACCCGCGTGTGGAACTTGCGACCGCGCTTGGTCAGCACGACCAGGCGGCCACGCCCATCGGACGGGTCGGCGATTCGCTCGACGAGTCCGTCGGCTTCCATGCGACGGAGCGTCGCCGTGAGCCCGCCGCTGGTCTGTACAACAAAGGAAGCGATATCTGACGGGCTGGCCTGACCTCGTTCGCTATGCGCCAGCAGTGACAGCACCCGCACCCCTGCGGGTGTCGTTCCATGGTCGGCGGTGACTTCGGCGACGGTGGCTTCGTTCAAACGCGACAGCCGCCCCAAAAGGAGCACAAAGGTCGCAACGTCAGCCATGTTTCATTCTAACTTTGTAGAAAGCTTTCTGTCAAGCTTTCTTCCTCGACCGCCGGGCGGTTACCGTCGCGACGTGATCATCGGGCTCGACGTCGGCGGAACCAAGGCGCTCGGCCTCCTGGTTGACCCTGCCGATGGCACGATTCACGGCCGCCAGAAGTCGTCGAGCGCGGGCGATGGACCGACGCTCGTCCGCACGCTGGCGACGATGGTCAACGAACTTCGTAGCGACCACGCGATCACCGGAATCGGACTCGGTATCGCCGGGCTCATCGATCGCAGCGGCACCGTGCGCTACTCGCCAAATCTTGCCGACCTTGTCGAGTTCCCCGTCACCGCCGAACTCACGGCCGCAATCGGACATCGAGTCGTCGCAACAAACGATGCCACTGCCGGAACCTGGGCGGAGGCGAAACTCGGTGCCGGCCGCGGCTGTCGCGACTTCGTCTACGTTGCGCTCGGAACCGGCATCGGCGCCGGTTTCGTCATCAACGGCGAGCTTGTCCTCGGTAGTAACGGCTTCGCCGGCGAGGTCGGCCATATGGTCATCGAGGCCAACGGGCCTGCCCACATCACCGGACAGCAGGGACCGTGGGAGTACTACGCATCCGGCAATGCGCTCGGACGACTGGCGCGAGACGCCGCTGCCGCCGGCGCATTTCCCGCGGTCGTCCAGCGCGTGGATTCGATCGATTCGGTTACCGGCTACCACGTCGTTGAGCTGATGCGGTCGGGCGATTCCGACGCACTCTCGATCTTCGACGGGTTCTGCAAGGAGGTAGCCCTCGGAACCTCCAACCTTGTGATCTCCCTCGACTTCGGCCGAGTTGTGATCGGCGGTGGCCTCGCCGACATTGGCGAACCGCTCCGAGCAGGCGTCGAGTACTGGTTAGGTGAACTACTCCTCGGCCGCGAACATCGCCCCGAGCCCGAGGTCGTCCTCGCCGAACTCGGCTCCGACGCCGCCGCCCTCGGCGCCGCCTACTACGCCATCACCTAACCGTGCAGTAGGTGCAGTAGGGGTCTGACCCCTACTGCAGCGGGTCCTTCTTGGCTCGGCTGGGGGTGACTCGTGATGGTTCGTTCGGCTGCTTGGGCCAGACATCGAAACCGAGACAGCCCATGTTGACGGGCCAGGCGATGTCCGCCATGTCGTGCGCGATCAGTGCGTTGGACGTGGTGCCGTTGGGGGTGGACACAACTGTCGAGCTGAGCCACTCCGGTGCACCGTTGTGCACTCGTTTCTGAAAGAACGACTTGCCGCTCGCCAGGACCGAGACGTTAGTTCTTCGGGCGTCGCAGCTCGACGGCAAGTGCCACCGCACCACCGCTCGCCATGAGAACACCGCCGGCGATACCGAGCGTTGCGAATGACGCGGCGGACACGATCGCGCCGCCGAGGAGCGGCCCCATCGCTCGCCCTGCCGCCATCGCCGCCTGCGCGTCACCGGCTCGTTCGGCCGGCGAGGCCGAACGATCGGCGAGCAGACTGTAGAGACCCGGGACTCCGGCCCAAAAGGCAAAGCCCCATACGCTCAGAACGGGCCACGCCATCCAAGGCTCCGACACGAACCCGATCGACACGGCACAGAGCGCGGCGACCACCAGCCATAGACCGGCGAACGGACGCGGTCCTCGCCATCGAGCTGACGGGATGCTGGCAAGGGCGTTGGCCGAGAAGACCAGCGACAACATTCCCGGACTCATCCCAACTTCTTGGATCAGTGTGACTCCCGCAAAGACAAAGACGGCGGAACCGCCAAGGGTCAGCAGTGTCAGCGCCGCAATCAATGCCATTGCTTGCGGCACCGCCCGCGATCTCGAGGAACGCTCCTCCTCTGGGGCATCCGAAAACGTGGGCGTCAGCAGCAAGGGCACAAGCGCGGCCACACCGAGAGCACCAAACACTGCTCGATCGCCACCCGACTCGAGCAGAAGGCCGAAGACGGGCGAAACAATGACACCCGCGATCGGACCCACTACGGCAATATCGCCCTGTCGTTCGTCGTCACCAAATACCTGCGACCACGCCAGCCAGGTGATCACGCCGAGAGCGAAGCCCGAGAGACCACGTAAGACGACGAAGAGCACAAAGCCGGAGTCGAGGGTGCTCGCGCAGTTGGCAGCCGCCAGCGTGACAAGACCGAGCCGAAAGCTCGCCGCGCTCGGCCGCATAAAACGACCGGCCGTCCACGATGCCAACACGAACGCGCCGAGTTGAGCGGCCGAGAAGAGTCCGGCCGTGCCGGGACCAACCGCAAACCGTTCGGCGATCGACGACAGCGAGATCGGCGTGGCGATGAACACCGCCGTCGACACCGCCGTCGCAAGGAGGAGTCCGGGCGACGTATCGAGGCGAGCCGCACGGAGGAGACGAAGCGGAGCCTGCATGTTCGGACACTAGGTCCCTTGGGCTTAAGCCCCTGGCTTGAACACCATCAGGAAGAGCGTGACGAGGAACATCACGGTCATGAGCTGGCCTCCGAGTTCGGCCTTCTTGCCGCCTACGTCGTCGCCGGCACCGATGGCCTTCTCGCCGGGGACGATCATCCCGTGGAGCACGCCGTTCATGGCAACCCAGATCAGGACGCCGGGCCATAGCCAGCTATCGCTCACCGAATAAACAAGTTCTTCGCCGCTCTTCGACATTCCGGCGACGCCGAAGCCGAGAAATCCGCCCAGGATCAGCATCGAGCCGTAGATCTTCATCGATCGTTGAGCAATGCCGGTGAAGACCGCCTGTCTTACTGACGAGTCGCCCCGGGTCTGGCGGTCGAGGAACATATTGACGAACATGGGGGCGAAGGCCACAAACATCGTCAGGATGTGCACGAAGAGGATGATGTTGTACGGGGTATCCCCAATATCGGCGAGAAGCATGGCCCGGACCCTAGCGGATCACCTCTGATCGACGGACTGGGCTGGGTGGCTAACTCGGCCGTAGGATGAAGTGATGCCGGAGAAATACCTGTCATCCAGATTCGGCGCTGATCGTGGTTGACGACGACCAGCCCGCCCGCGGCCCTGATGCAGTCCGCCGCGCACTTATCGACGCGGCCAAGACCCTCATGGGGATGCGTTCGCCACGACAGGTGAGCGGCCGCGAACTCGCACAAGTAGCGGGTGTCAACTACGGCCTCATCCATCACTACTTCGGCACCAAAGACAACGTCTTCGCCGAGGCGGTCCGAGAGTCGACGGAGACGATGGCCCAGCGCTGGGACGCGGGTGGAATGATTCCGCTCAACACCACCGACGACGCTGCGAGCTATCGCACGTTCGCCAAGCTCGAAGTCGACGAGATCCAGAATCCGATGCGCGAACTCATCAATCGCATCGTCGCGGGACAGGCCACCCACACCGATCGTGACGCCACCGATCCGGAGCTACTGGCCGAAGTGGCCATCGCCACCGCTCTCCAGTTCGGGTGGGGTGCCTTTGAGGCCGACATCTTGTCGGCGCTCGAAGAGTTCGGAGCAGAACAAGATGCCCTTCGCCAGCGGGTGTCCGAACTCTCGCTTCGCCTAAAGACTGACTGATCACCAAACCAATGCCGAGCCGTGTACGTAGCGAACGTTCTGTTGTCGCGTTTCTCGCGTTCCTCAGCGTCATTCTTGCATTCGGGATCGACGCGTCACTTCCCGCGTTCGAGGAACTCCGCGAACAATTCGGCCTCAAGGACGGGTCGGGCGAGGTATCCCTCATCGTCACCAGCTACTTCCTGGGCATGGCGTCGGGCCAGTTGCTGTGGGGGCTCCTGTCCGATCGATACGGACGGAAGCCCGCCCTGCTCGGCGGTCTCGCTCTCTATGTCATAGGTGCAGCCGCCGCGGCCCTTGCGGGCACGATGGGTTTCCTGCTCTTTGCTCGTTTCATCTGGGGAACCGGCGCCGCGGCGCCGAGCGTTCTCCGCAACTCGATCGCCCGCGACCTCTACAGCGGCGACCGCCTCGCCCGAATCACCTCGCTCACCATGGCGATCTTCCTGATTGGCCCGGCGATCGCGCCATCGATCGGTGAACTCATTCTCCTGGCCGGCAGCTGGCGTTGGATCTTCGCCACCGGTGTCCTGCTGGGCGCCGCCGGCATCGCCTGGACCATCCGATTCGGCGAGACCCTCGAACCCGAAAACGTCCGAGCCATCGATCGCCGCAGTGTTATGGCTAGCGCCCAGGTGTTCTTCCACAACCGGTGGACGATGGGCTACTCCATGGCCATCACATTCGGCTCGGGCGCCTTCTTCATCTATCTCGGCAGTGGGCAGCCGATCGTCGACGAGATATACGGCTACGGCGACTGGTTCGCTGCCTTCTTCGCCCTTACCGCGGTGGTCATTGGCATCACGGTGCTCGCGAGCAGCCGAGTGATCGGTCGGTTTGGCGCGCAGCGCGTGGGGCGCACGGCGTCGATCGCGATGGTGGCATCAGCCGTCACCTTCCTCGTTGTTTGCCTGGCTACCGATGGCACACCACCGTTCTGGTTCTGGCTGGCATCCGTGAGCGTCTTCGGCGCGGTAACCACGGTGGCAACACCGGTCTACATCGCGATGGCGATGACCCCAGTGGCTCGAATTGCGGGCGTGGCAAGCGGGCTCAACGGCATCCTCACAATCGGCATTGGTTCCCTCCTTGCCGCAGCATTTGATCGACTGATCGACGACACCGTCACACCCATGGCCGTTGGTTTCGTTCTCTACTCCACGCTTGCCTTTTTCGCCCGGGCGTGGGCTCGTGGCGGCTCCGATGAGATCGTCGAACCTGCAGCCTGAAGCCCGGTCGTTGCCTCGCTAGTCTCCGCCCATGGAGCTACGAACGATTCGGATCGATGGAACGACGAGAGCTGCACGCGTCGAAGGCGACCAACTCGTACTGCTTGATGCTTCCGATGTCGGGGCCCTGCTTCGCTCGGGCGCCGACCGCAACGCTGACGGTGCAACCGTCGAAATCGCCACGGCCGACCATGCTCCGCTGGTGACACATCCTGACAAGATCGTGTGTGTCGGCGTGAACTACGCCGACCACATCGCGGAGATGGGGCGAGACGTTCCGCCGGCCCCGACGTACTTTGCGAAGTTTCGCCAGGCGCTGATTGGGGCCCGAGACGACATCATGCTTCCGGTCCCCACCGTCTCGACCTCGATCGACTGGGAGGGCGAACTGGCGATCGTGATCGGGGCTGAAGCCCGCCACGCCTCCGCGTCAGAGGCACAAGCATGTATCGCCGGATTCACAGTGCTCAACGACGTTTCCGTGCGCGACTATCAGCGCCGCACCACACAATTCTTGGCCGGGAAGACCTTCGAGGGAATGACCCCGCTCGGCCCTGGCCTCGTCACTGTCGAGGAGTTGGGCGATGGCTCCGGACTCGAGATCACGACGGAAGTCGATGGTGTCGTCAAACAGTCGAGCAACACGTCTCAGTTGGTCTTCGGTGCGATCGACATCGTGCAAGACCTCAGCACCATCATCACTCTCGAACCGGGCGATGTCATCGCCACCGGAACTCCCGGAGGGGTTGGCGCCGCCCGCACGCCCCCCGAATGGATGAGCAATGGCACCCTTCTTCGCACAACGATCGCCGGGATCGGCGAATGCACCAACACCTGCCGACTCCCCGGCTGACCGCACCCCAGCGTCATGCCTCACCACTCGTCCATGTGCATGGAATACTGACCGAATGGGCCTGTTCAGCCGCAAGAAACGTGAACCCGTCGACGACGAAGCCGACATTGCACGAGACCACGCGGCCGCGCCCGTCAACCCGACCAAAGAGACACCGGACCATCGCGCCGACTTCGCTGCGCTCGTCGACCGCGAATGGGACCGACTCGCCAACGCTGGCACCTGGTGGACCGGAGGCGAACGGGTCGCAATCGCGCACGACGCTCGTCTTGCGGTCGATGATCAAGCCGCGAGCGGCGTGTTGCCCGGTCCCGTCGAGGAAGCCACCCGACGAATCGCGATCGATGCCACATCAATTCGCGGCGCCGACGTCACCCGCTGGGAAGTTGAGGGTCTCGACTCGTTTGCGTTTGTCGAGATCGCCGGCGTGGTGAGTCGTCTGATGGCCATCGATACCGCCGCATTCGGCCTTGGTTTGCCTATTCGCCCGCTGCCCGATGCCCTCCCGGGCGAGCCCACCCGCGACAAGCCGGCCGACGCCGCGATCACCAATGGCTGGGCCCCCACCGTCGGCCCCGCATCGGCGCCCTCTTCGCTCACCGCCGTGCCGGCCGAAGCCGCCGCGATGTTCGATCTTCACGGTGTGCTCTACCTCACGATCGACGACATGTTCGAGATGCAGATCGAGCGCGAAGGTCTCACCCGGCCGCAGATCGAACTCGCGGCTGCCCGCACCTCGACGCTCAACGACTGTTTCTATTGACTGCTTGGTCACACATCGATGCTCCGTGCGAGCATCAACACCTTCGGCCAGGAGCTCACCGCGGCGCCGATCGTCATCGGAGTCGGCGACACCGGCGTTGAGCACGGGAGCGAAATCATGGCATTTGTTGATGCCGTCGTGCTTCGAGATTCCGACGAGTACCTCGACGCTCGCGCCGCACTCGAAGCGAAGATCGGTCGCGCCGCTACCGATCGCGCCGCGATGGTCGCTGGCAACTTTTCAATGATGAACCGAGCGCTCGACGCCGTCGGCGTTCCCGTGGATCGCGGATACACATCCCTCGCCGAGTCAATGGGACTCGAGATCCCGTCGCACCTCGCCGCTGCGGGCTGACGGTCCTTCGGTTCCCCGTCAGGCGGAGGGCGCGGCTAGCTCCTCAGCGAGGTCGCGGAGCTGGTTTTTGGCGACCTTGTCGAGCGTGGCCCGAGGGAACTCATCCACAAAATGCACCGCTCGCGGCACCTTGAAGTCGGCGAGTTCTGCCGCACAATGATCCATGATTGCTTGGCCATGGGCGTCCAGGTCATCGGGAGCGTCGCCGCTGCGAATGATGAAGACAACGGGCACCTGGTCGAGCATGTCGTGGGCCCGACCGACGACCGCGATGTCGGCAATGCCACCGACCGCACGACAGGTGTCTTCCACTTGGCGGGCCGACACGTTTTCGCCGCCGACCTTCAGCAAGTCCTTGTCGCGCTCTTGGTAGAAGAAGCAGCCCGCGGCGTCGACTTTCACCATGTCGCCCGTGCGGAACCAGCCGTCGGCCGTGAACGCCTTCTCGTTGGCCTCCGGGTTGTCGAGGTATTCGAGGAACAACTGGATGCCGCGGGTGCCGCGCATCCACAGCTCGCCGGTCTCCTCGACACGACAGGGTGTTTCGGTGTCGGGGTTCACCACCATCGCCTCGTAACCCGGGGTGGGCCAGCCCATCGTGCGATCGGGGAACGGGTGATGCAGCGGCGCATGGATCGCGTGAATCACCGTCTCGGTCATGCCGTAGGCGGGCAACACGCGGAGACTCAGCATCTTTTCGAGGGCCGGCATCACGAGTCCGAAGACGCCCACCCGCAATGTGTATTCAGGAGATGTGTGGTCGGGCATCGGCTTCCCGGCCAACGCCTTGAAGACGAACGGGATGAGGGAGATATGGGTGACCGAATGGCGCTCGACCACTTCCCAGAATCGACTCGCCGAGAACTTCGGTTGCAGCACCACGGTGCCGCCCACGCCGAGGATGCTCCAGAGCGACCACGTCTGCGCGTTCACATGGAAGAACGGGAGATAGATGAGATACGTGTCGTCGGCGCGCAGATCGATATTGCGCGGACCTACACGCGAGGTCCAGATCGCGTTGGCGTGGGTATGAACGACCGCCTTTGGGCGTGAAGTAGTGCCCGACGTGAACATCACACCGGCCGGCAACATCGGGTCGGCCTCACGCTGCGGCACGGTCGCCGGGTCGCCGCCGAGGGACTCCCATGGTTCAAGGCCAGCGGGCACGTCGGCGATCGCTTCTTCGCCACTGTCGTCGTCGGTCACGACAAGCCAGCCCAACTGTGGGGCGGCGTTCTTCACGAGTGCGGCGTACTGCGGCTGCGTAATCGCGCCGACGGCCTTCGTGTGCGCCGCGAAGTAGGCGACCTCATTGGCCACCGACCGGGTATTGGTAGTGACACCCACGGCACCAATGCGAGCGCACGCATACCAAGCAAGCACCATCTCGGGGCAATTATCGGCGTGGATCAGCACCTTGTCGCCCAGCTGCACACCCCGGGCGATAAGCCCGGCCGCGATTCGCACGGTCTCATCCCGAAAGTCGCGATACGTCCACGTCTGGGTGACACCGTTGCGCGGCTCCCATACCAGCAGCGGCTTGTCGGGTTGCGCTTCGGCCCACTGGTCGATGAGGTGCGGCAGGTCTTGCCCCACCATTTGGAAACGTTCGATCGCAGCCTGATCCATGGGCCGTTTTCTAGTAGCTAGCGGTACCCGTGCACGATCTCGGGCCGGCGAGGATCGGCATTCCACGGGATCACATCGCTGGTTTCGAGATGCCAGTCGAGGATGCGATCCTTCATCGCCGCCTCCCGGGCGGTGTGTTCGGGCGATCCAATCAGGTTCATCGTCTCGTACGGATCGTCGGCGCGGTCATAGAGCTCGTCCTGCTCGTAGAGCCGATGGACGTAGGTCCACTCCTTCGTGCGCATACACACGGCCTTGCCGCAAAGGTCGGTGCGGTCGCGCTGGAGCTGACCCTTCGCCTCATAAATCCAGAACGGCTTTTCGAGCAGGTCGACGTCGCCGAGCCGGAAGCCACCCTCCGAGAATGCGGCGTCTCGATGCTCGCCCGATGCGTCCTCCAAGAGGTGAACGAAGCTTTTCCCGAAATGGGTGTGTTGCGCCTCAGTGTCGGCGAGTTCGAGCGCGGTCGGCAGAAGGTCGACCATCTCGACCATGGCGTCGCAGACTTGTCTTTCGGCGCCGCCGGGAATCGCGACGACGAGCGGGTTCTGGGTGAGCTGGGGATCGAGACCTGAAGGCCATTTCTCGACCAGGCCGTAGTCGCCAAGATATTCGCCGTGGTCGGTGCCATAAATCCAGCCGGTCTCGTCGGCCTGGCCGGCACGATCGACGGCCTCCATCACGCGACGTAACTGGTCGTCGGTGCGGCTGACCATGCCGTAGTAGACGGCCTGGATCTCCCGGTAGTCGTCGTCGGTCATCGGGTGCCAGTTGTAGGCATCTCGGTAGGCCGCCATGAATCCGGCCTTGCCCGCGCCGAGTTCGGTCGCCGCGTTGGGGATCCGGGCGGGCATGTCGGCCCGGGCGTGCATCGAGAACCACGGCTCTTCCGCCGCGAACGGCGGATGCGGGAAGATCAACGGGATCCAGAGGAACCAGGGTTGGTCCTTCGGCGCCGCTTCTTCGATCCACTGGATCGCCGTCTGCACCATCGCTTCGTCGAAGTCGATGAGCGGTTCGTCGCCGCTCTTGCCGAAGTAGAAGGACCGGAACATCGCCGATTCCTGATCAACCTTCGGGGTCCAACGGGCGGTCATCGCGGCAGGATCCGTGTTGACCAGGTTGCCGCAGAAAGTCGTGCTGTCTTCCGTCACGCCGGGGGCGAACACATCGCCGCGTTCGCCGACATACGCGACGTAGTAGCCCGCGTCCTTCATCAGGCGCAACAGGTTCGGTTCGTGCGGCTTCAGAAGATTGTCGAGCGTGCGATGTCCGGCGGTGTGCGGGTACCAACCAGTCATGTGGCTCACTCGGCTCGGGCCGCACACGGAGTGCTGTACGAACGCGTTGGTGAACCGCGTGCCACGGGCCGCAACGGCGTCGATCGTGGGGGTCTGCACCACGTCGTTTCCGAAACAGCCAACCGCGTCGGTGCGCTGTTGGTCGGGCATGAACCAGACGAGGTTCGGGCGAGACTTGATCACTTCTGCGTCTTCAAATCGTCGAGACTGTTGACACCCTTGAGCTTGGCGAGATCGCCCCAGTCGATGGGCACCGGTGAGGGGTCAACGTCGACTGCGGCACCGTCTCGCAGAACCGGGACCCAGTCGTGGTTGAAGGCGAAGCCGGTGTCGTAGAACGTGCCGGCCGGCGAGTAGTGGTACACCATCGCCGCCCGCATCCCGCCGCCGAGGTTGTCGGTTGAACGATGACGCAGGTGACAGTCGAAGACGAGGAGGTCGCCCGCCGTCATCAGCATCTGGATCTCGTTTGAGGTGTCGGCTCCCTGGATCTCGACATACCCAATACTCGCCCCTTCACGGGGATCGTTTACGACGTCCTCATGGACAGGTTCCAGATGGGAACCGGGAACTACCCAGAGCGGACCGTTCTCGGGGGTTGCGTCAGTGCAGGCCAACCAGATGCCCACCTGCGTCGGCGGATCCATCCGGAAGTAGTACCCGTCCTGATGCCACGGCTGACCGAGCGCGCCAGGCTGCTTGAAGATGAACTGGGAGAGAAAACAATCAATATCGTTGCAGCCAGTATCGCCACCCATGACCTCCGTGAGAACGTCGAATAGTCGCTGCTCGGTGGCGAAGTCGCGGAAGACGTCTTCGGATCGCATGATGCGGAAGATCTTCGAGAGCCGGTCTTCGGGGTTCGGTTTGTCGGCCAGGATGCCCTCGGGGCTGACGATTAGGTCGTCACGTATTTCGCCGCCCTCGATCGCGCGGGCGAGTTCAACGATTCGGTCAATCATTCCCTGCAAGACGCTGGGTTCACTCCAGCCCGGCAGAACGAAGTATCCGTTGGTCTTCCAGCTCTCGCGTTGTGTGTCGGTAAGTGTCACTACAGCCTCAGATCGTTACAACTTCGGAGGTCGGCTGCTCGGGGTCTTCGTCCGGCAGCAAGAACCGCCAGAAGATTGAGCCTCGGTAGTGGCCGTCGGTATCGAGCCAGTTGGTGCAGCCAGGGTCTTTGGCCGACACCCAAATCTCGAAGCTGCCATCATCCTCGTACTGGATCTGCGCACCATTCAGCGACGATTTCCGGCCGCGGTATTCGAGGGTCTGCGTGTGGGCGTTCCACAGCACCACGTTGACGAATCGGCCAGGCGGGATCGTGCCCCGCATGACGAGCGCCTGATCGGGTTCGGGCTCCCACCGAGCAGAGGCATAGTGGATGTCGGCCGCGCCCGGAACCGGTAGTCCAGAGTCTCGAAAACTGAACGGCTTGGGCAACACGTTGGCCTCATCGGACACAAACGGCACCCCACTCGGACCACCGAAGATGTTCTGGCCGGTCGTGACCTGCCGGAAGAAGGCGATGCCCTCCTCCATTCGCTCGGCGATTAAGTCGTCGCCAAGCGCGGGCGGGGCGGCGTCGACATCGAGACACTCGATATCGATATCGACATGTACTTCGCTGTCGTTCTGGGCCGAAGTTTCGAGTTCGAAGTAGCCGCGGACGATGATCGCGATTGTCTCCGGCTCAAGCCTGATCCAATCGCCACCGTCGGCGTCAGCTTCGTCGGCACTAATGGTGAGCGAATAACGCCCATCGGAGTCGACCGCGAGATCCGAATCGTTCACGTCGCCCAGTAGCGGGCCAGCCATGCCACCGTCAGGTGACCGCCCGTGGAGCGTGAAGGAGGTATAACACTCCTGAGTGATTCGGCCGGAGACGCGGTACTTCTTGGTGCCGTCTATGCGGGCGTAGTGGTAGATCGCATCGGGGTTGTCGCCCTGGAGCTTTCGGCCCGGGTCCACGATCGACACGAAGCGAGGATGTCGTGGCTTCGCCTCCCAATACATCTCCGACATGGCCGAGAGCATCTGGCCGACGTAACGGAAACCTTCCGCCTGCTCAACCGGCTCTACCCAGCGATCGGGATGCAAGAGGTAGCCGTCTCGCGCCTCGGCGAGCGCGTCAATGAGGTCGTTGTATGCCGCCAATGCTCGGGGCGTAACGTCGGCGGGAATCGATCTGTCAGTCATAGGCGAATACTGTCACGTTGTGCCCCATGACCGCGAAGACACCAGCGACGAGGAACTCATTGAACACTTCGGTGGACACGGGATCGATCGCGACAAGGCCGAACATTTCCGCGGCCGCCTCAATCGGAAGTTGCTGATTCATCGATGTGGCGATTGTGGCCACTGGCAGCACCCGCCCCGCCCGATGTGCCCGTCCTGCTGGTCCTGGAACATCGAGGCCAGCGAGGTCTCGGGACGGGGAACGATCCATCTCCTGATGGTGCTCCAACAAGGCCCGCCCGCAGCCGGTGTCGACTATCGCGGCGGGCACCCAGTCGTCACCGTCGAGCTGGCAGAACAACCGGCGTTGCGTTTCACCTCCACCGTCACCGACGACTATCCAGCTGACGCGCTCCACATCGGCGCTCCGGTCCAACTCGATTGGATTAACCGCAACGGCATACCCACCCCAGTCTTTCGGGCGGTGCAGCCATGACCACCCGTAACCCGATGAAGGACCAGGTGGCCATCGTCGGCCTCGGATCTACCGGGTTCAGCAGGAACGGCGATCGCTCACCGCTTGCAATGGCGCTCGCCGCCGCGACAGAGGCGATCACCGACGCCGGACTCACCGCCGCCGATATCGACGGCATCGTGGCCACGAGCGAACCGGGGTCAAATGGGCCCGAAGAGATCGCGGCTGCTCTCGGAATCACCGAGGCGACACATCACACAAAGCCGCCGCCGGTTGCGATGTTCTCGCTGCTCGACGCGGCTCGGGCCGTCTTTTCGGGGGCCGCCGATCATGTGCTGGTCGTTACGCCGGTGATCATGGGGGCATGGAACTCGCGCCGCGCGCTCGACGATCCATGGCGACGAGGCACACGAAGCGGCATCCTGCCCATTCCCGAAGACGCTACGAAGGCGGCTGCGTATGCAGCCTGGGCGAGCCGCTACATCCACGAGTACGGGGCATCGAAGGATCCGTTCGCTCGTGTCGCAATCAACTCTCGCACGAACGCCGCTCACAATCCGCTCGCTGCGATCCGGTCGCCGCTGACGTTCGGGAGTTACGCCGAGGGCCGCATGGTCCGCGATCCACTGAACCTCTACGACATGGACTTACCAGTCGACGGCGCCGATGCCTTCGTACTCACCACGGCCGAACGGGCCAAAGAGTTGCGCCATCATCCGGTGCTAATCCACGCCGCGACGTCGGGCATCGTTGGCAAGAACGATGAAGACCAACTCGAAGGCCTGCACCGTCACGGACAGCATGTGGTGGTGGATCAACTCAAACGAACCAGCGATCTATGGATCGACGACATCGACATCTTCTATCCCTACGAGGGCTTCACGATCATCGCGCTCGGCTGGTTCGAGAACTGTGGCTTCTGCCCGCTGGGCGGAGCCGAGGAGTTCCTCCGCGAACATTGGAACGATGATGCCCAGCGCATCGAGATCCACGGCCGGATACCGGTGAACACCCACGGTGGTTCATTGTCCGAAGGTGCGACTCGAGGAACCGGCCACATCCGCGAGGCCGTTCATCAGCTGCGGGGCACCGCCGGGCCGCGTCAGGTAGACAATTCCCAGACTGCGCTGGTCACTCCCGGCGGCTTCTTCTTCAATCCGCAGGGCGCGATCCTGCGCCGGGCCTAGGAGATCTCATGACGGACAACTCCCCGACCGCTGATGAGCTGATCCTGATCAGCGTCGACGACCACATCTGCGAACCCGCCGACATGTTTCTTTCGCACGTGCCCGAGGCGTACCGAGACCGGGCCCCACGCGTCGAGACCGATGCCGATGGGTATCAGCAGTGGTGGTACGGCGGGGCCAAGGGTCGCAACCTCGGCCTCAACGCCGTGGCGGGCAAACCGCCCGAGATGTTCAACGTCAACCCGAGCACCTACGACGAGATGCGGCCCGGCTGCTTCGACGTTCATGAACGCGTGCGCGACATGTCGGCCGGTGGTCAGCTCGCCGGCCTCAACTTCCCGAACTGGCCGGGGTTCGCGGGCCAGGTACTCAGCGAGGGCCCCGACCGCGGCGTCAACCTCGTCATGATTCAGGCCTACAACGACTGGCACGTCGACGAATGGTGTGCCGCATATCCCGAACGGTTCATTCCGTGCGGCCTCGTGCCGCTGTGGGACGCGGACCTTGCTGCGGCAGAAGTGCGGCGACTGGCGGCCAAGGGCGCTCGCGCCATCACATTCAGCGAGAATCCGGCCGCCCTGGGTGTGCCGTCGATTCACTCGGGATTCTGGGATCCACTTTTCGGCGCATGTTCCGATGAAAATGTGGTGTTGTGTTGCCATATCGGCTCATCATCGAAAGGCATGCAGACCTCGATCGACGCCCCCGAGTCGGTGCCGATGACACTCTCCCCAGTCAGCACGATGTACACGCTCGCCGACCTTCTGTGGTCCGACCTCTGGCACCGCTTCCCCAACCTGAAGTTCTCGCTGAGCGAGGGCGATATCGGCTGGATTCCCTACCTCCTCCAACGGGCCGACCATGTCCAGCGCCGCCATCACGGCTGGACCGAACACAGCTTCCCGAACGGCATGGACAAACCCAGCGACGTCTTTCGACGCCACATCCTCTGCTGCTTTATCGACGACCCCGTCGGCGTCAGCATCATCAACGAGCTCAACCTCGACAATGTGATGTGGGAATCTGACTTCCCCCACAGCGATAGCTCGTGGCCGGACGCGCCCGAGAGCCTGGCCACCATGCTGGGCGGTCTCGACCGCAACCTGATCGACCGCATCACCCACCGCAACGCCATGCAGCACTTCGACTTCGACCCGTTCGCCATTCGTGCCGCCGGGCAGTGCACGGCCGGCGCGCTCCGGGCCGAAGCGGTCGATGTCGACACCGTCACCCACGTCGGCCGCGCCCCCGACGAGACGGACCGCGCGTTCTTTCACGAGCTCTCCACGCGGGCGCTCCGCGGCGCCAAGAAGTGAACAACCTCGGAGCATTCCGCGCCGCTCGCCGGGAGTTCGAATCGCGGGTGGTCGCAGTGTCGGCTAGCCAGACGACATTGCCCACCCCTTGCGATGATTGGGACGTGCACACGCTGATCGACCACATCATCGCCGGCGACATCTTCGCGGCCCGAGTCCTCGGGGGTGCCACGATGGCCGAAGCCGTCGAAGGTCTCATCGGCGCCGATGCGGTCGGTGACGATCCACTCGCCTCCGTGCGGGCCGCCGCCGATGCCGTCGACGTTGCCTTCTCCGCCAAGGGAGCGATGGAACGTCTGGTACACCACCCTGTCGGCGACATTCCTGGCAGCCGCTTCCTCGATTTCCGCACGATGGACTACGCGGGCCACGCCTGGGATCTCGCCCGCGCCACCGACCAGGACGAAACGCTCGATCCTCGCCTGGTCGCCTCGCTGCTCAGCCGTATCGATGTGTACACCGACATGCTCGGTGGGTCGGAACACTTCGGTGGCGGATCCAGCGGTGGTGACGCGGCGTCGGCGCAGCTGTGGTTGCTCGACGCAATGGGTCGGCGCCCTAGAGATCAGCCGACGGATTCGATCCACGCGAGCGCGTCGTCGTAGGACTTCGCCACACCCAGGTGCGGGTATTGCTCGGAAAGGCCCTCGGGCGGATGGATGAAGCGGCCAGCGTCGGCGGCTTCGAGCATGCTGAGGTCGTTGTGTGAGTCGCCCATCGCGGTGACATGGAAGTTGAGGGCCTGATAAGTCTCGACAGCGCGTTTCTTCGGGTCGGCGATGCGCGGCGAGAACGCGATGATGCGGTCGTCTTCCAAATCGAGCCGATGGCAGAGCAGATGTGGTCGACCGAGCTGCGCCATGAAGCACTCGGCAAACTGCTCGAAGGTATCCGAGAGCAGCACAACCTGATGTCGAGAGCGGAGCTTGTCGAGGAACTCTCGGGCGCCGTCGAGCACATCGAGCCCGGCGATTACTGACTGAATCATCGTCATCGAGATGTTGTTCTCTCGGAGAATCCCGATCCGGTAGTCCATCAGCACCTGATAGTCCGGCTCGTCGCGGGTGGTGCGGCGCAACGCGTCGACTCCCGTGGAATCGGCGACCGCTATCCAGATCTCAGGGGTGACAACACCCTCCATGTCGAGGGTAATGATTCGCTGTTTCCCGATGGACATGTCGCTCATTGTGCCGCTAGACGAACAAGATCGGCGGCGAGTTCTTCCGCTGCCTCGTCGCTGTCGGCGAATGCCAGGTCGTGGGCCCACGCTCGTTTGAGGAAAAGGTGGGCATCAACTTCCCAGGTGTAGCCCATACCGCCGTGCACTTGGATGCAGTCCTTGCCGCAGGCCGCGGCGGAATGCCCAGCCAAGACAGAGGCAACCGCAACCGCCCGTTCCGGTGTCTCGACGCCGTTGCCATCGAGAGTGCACCCGGCGGCGTAGACGGCGGCCCGAAGCACCTCGACGCGCGTGATCATGTCCGCGCAGCGATGTTTGACCGCCTGAAACGCACCGATGGGCTTGCCGAATTGTTCGCGTTCCTTTGCGTAACTGACCGCGAGGTCGGTAGCGCCGATCGCAATACCGAGCTGCAATGCACCCGTGAGCAGGGCACCGCGGAGGCGCCAAGCGGCAGCGGCAGCAGCTTCTCCGACCTGTACGCCGGCGGGCAGTGACTCGACCCGCCGGATCGGCGTGAGCGGGTCCAACGGCTGGCGCGCGTCGACGCCGCCGAGCGCGGCCGCGGGGACAGTCCACAGTCCGTTGTCGTCAACAATCACCACAACATCAGCCCAGGCCACGTGCTCAAGATTCTGCGGGCCGGTCGAACGTTCGACGCTCGTGACAACAGTGGATCCATCGGCGGCACCACCCACGAGACCCGCGGCGAGAGTAGTGGCGACAAGCGGACCCGGCACCAGCGTGCGGCCGAGCTGCTCGAAGACGACCACTGCCTCAGCCCAGCCCATGCCGACACCACCGTCGACTTCCGGAAGAGTGAGGGCAAACACGCCCGTGTCGGCCAGCTCCGACCAGCGGCCACGGTCGAGACCGGCGTCGGTCATCGCTCGGATTGTGCCGATGTCGAAGCGTCCCTCGCACAGGGCGGCAACACCCTCGGCGAGCGCCTCTTGATCTTCAGAGAGTTCGAAGTCCATTGCTCTCCTCAGCGTTCTTTCGGGAGTCCGAGCAGACGCTCGCCGACAATATTTCGCTGGATCTCAGACGTGCCCGCCGCGATCGTGAGAGTGAGTGTGTAGAGGCGTTCGCCTACATGATCCAGCTCGCTCAGGTCGAGTGATTCGCCGATCGACAAACCGGCCCGGCCGAGGACCTGTTCGGCCAGGTCGGCCATGCGCTTGCGTAAATCGGAGTAGGCGAGCTTGAAGACCGACCCACCCGGACCGACCATGCCTGTCCGCTGCGCCTGGCTGACATTTCGTTTCGTGAGCGACCAGAGGGCGTCGAGTTCGGCATCCAGTTGACCGAACTGGCGTCGGATTCCTATGTCGTCCCACCCGGTGCCCGACCGGCGGGTGACCTTCTGGGCGACCTGGGCGAGATCGGCCAGAAGGCGCTGAGAGGAAATGATCTCGCCGATAAAGGCGGTGCCGCGTTCGAACGCAAACGTCACCATCGTGACTCGCCAGCCGTCGTTCTCGGCCCCGACTCGATTCGTCTTCGGAATGCGCACCTCGTCGAGGAACATCTCGGCGAACTCGCCCGATCCCAATGCGGTCTCGATTGGCCGGATCTCGATGCCGGCGAGATCCATCGGCATGATGAGCCAGGTGATACCACCGTGTTTTGGTGCGTCAGCGTCGGTACGAACGAGTAGCTCGCAATAGTCCGCGACCTGCGCAAACGAAGTCCAGATCTTCTGGCCAGAGACGACATAGTCATCGCCATCGTCGAACGCCCGCGTCGACAACGACGCGAGATCAGAGCCTGATCCGGGCTCAGAGAATCCCTGGCACCACACGTGCTCGCCTTTGAGGATCGGCGCCAGGTGGGCGGCCTGTTGCTCGTCGGTGGCCTCGGCGATCAGAGTTGGCCCGGCATGGAGCTGACCAACAAAGTTGACGCCGACGTACGGCGCACCGGCCCGCTCCGTCTCCTCGAGGAAGATCAGGTGCTCAGTCGGTGTGGAACCGCGACCCCCAAACTCGTCGGGCCAGTGGATGCCGGCGTAGCCCGCATCGTGGAGCATCCGCTGCCAGTCCGTGTCGTAGACGCGGCGAGCAGCAAGGTCAGTGTGATCGGCCGGGGGCGGCGGCACGCTGGGAAGCACATCAACGAGCCACGAACCCAGCTCGTCTCGGAAGTGCTCTTCCTCTTCGGTGTAGCGCAGGTCCATCGGGCGACGATGTTAGGCCGCCCATTGAGACCTCACCGAAGCCGGGCTTTCGCTTCCTTCTTGTAGGCCGCAAGCTGCACGCGCTCTTCACGCTCGTTGTAGAAGTCGTCGAGCGGGTAGCAGCCGGAAATCAGGCCGCTCCGCGGCGCGGTTGTGCAGTCGGAGAAGGTTCGGCAGAGCAGGCGACCATCAAGTTCGTTCCCGGCCAACACATCAGCGGGCATGTGCGGGTATGAAAGAATCATTCGCCCGAGCCCGATGCTGTCGGCGAGACCGGCCGCCACCATGGCCTGGCCGACATTGGGCAGCCACTCCTGCAGATACGACAGCCCGGCACCGACGATACGCATCTCGGGGTGATGATTCGTGACTTCGGCGGTGGCCGCAATTAGGCGGGCCACGCCAACAAGCGGGTCCTCAGGCGGCTGATATCCGTCGCTCGGCGGGAAGTAGGCCGGACGTTGGGCGTGCGGAACGTAGTACGGACTGCCGGCGGTCACGCATACGAGGCCGACACCGAGCATGTGCAGCACATCGAGAACCGCATGGGTCTCACGGAGGTCGTAACCGTGGCCGGTTCCGTCACCACCGAACGCGTAGGGATAGTCGCCGGTCGCCTCCGGCTGACCAACGCCATCCGGGCCGGCGACGTGGGGCATCAGGTCGAAGATCGACATTCGGATCGCGATCCCGATGCCGGGCGCCTTCGCCCGAATTCCTTCGGCGATCGAACGAACGAACTGCGTGCGACCGACGAGATCGCCGCCGTACTTTCCGGGGCGATCGTGGGCCGAGAGAAACTCGTGACCGAGGTAGCCGTGACAGGCCTTCACGTCGACGAAATCGAAGCCGGCTTGTTGAGCGAGCAACGCACGATCGATGAACTGTTCGATGAGTTCGTCGATCTCATCATCGGTGAGCACGCTTGCAGCGTCTGCGTTCACCCGACCGTCGAGCAGCGGGTGTCGATACACCGTGCGCGGCGCTGGTCCTTTTACCGTCGGCCGCGCGTAACGACCCGAGTGGGTGAGCTGCAGAACGCTGACTTGGCGAGGATCGAGAATGGCCCGCAAATCGGCGATAGAGTCGACGGTCGTTTCGTCGAGGACGAGCTGGTTTGGGTTGGCCTTGCCGTCGTGGCGGACGGCGGTCGCTTCGCCCCACACAAGTCCCGCACCGCTCGACGCGAAACGCCCCCAGCGGCGCCGGACGAGATCAGAGACGGAACCGTCGGCTTCCGCATCCCAGCCTTCCATTGGGAGAACCGCCCACCGGTTGGACGCAACCTTCGTGCCCACGGCGCCATCGGTGATCGTCATCGGCGCGGCGAGCACACCGGACGGGTCGACTTCATCGTCAATTGGAATATCTACGCCGAGCATCTCGACGTGGGCGCGGAACGCGCCGACATCGGTCAGCTTCTTGACCTGCGGGTAACGAGGTCGAGCCATCAGAGCACCCCCAGTCGTTGGCCGATGTCTCGCAGAACCTCGCGGTCGGCATCGGGGCGTCGGGGCGCACCGGCGGGCACGTTGTCCGACGATGCCCAACCCCTCAGCTCCAAAAAGGTCGCCGCGTTGTGGCGGTACCCCGGCACCGGCGGGCGGAACGTGAAGTAGCCGAGGTATTGGAGCATGTCGTTGAGTTCGTAGAACGCCGGATCTCCGGCGGTCCACATCGCGTCTCGTTTCGCGAACAGGTCGGGGGCAAACGTGGAAAGGCCAAGCAGATAGTCGGAGCCGTACATCACCATGTCGATGCCGAGATCGTTGCCGGTGAGCACCATGAAGTCGGGCCGCACTTCGTCTCGGAGTGCGAGGCGCTCCCACTCGAGTTCTCGGTTCAGTGAGGAGTGCTTCGCGCCAACACATTGCGGAATGTCGAGCAATGCCCGATATGTCTCCATCGAGAAGATGCGGCCATAGGGCACAAACATCGGGCCAAGTTCGAAGCCGAGGAAACGTTCGGTGCCAGCACCGATTGCGGCAAGCGCCTCGATCCACTCTCCTTCCGTTCCACCATTCAGGCCATGACTCGGGAAGATGACTGGCGTGCCGCCGCGCTGCGTGATGTCGTCGACCGCCGCGCGGTAGGCGGAAAGGTCAAACGCCGCTCCCGGCTCGTCGCCCACGAAGGCGCCCGCCGCAAAGTCGCCGCCCGTGACCTGACGAGCGAGGTCGAGCACTCGGTGCTTTGTTGCCGTGTCGAGGAGTTGGACATAGCCCGTGTCCATGTTGACGCCGGGGGTGAGCCCCGCATCGTGGGTGCGGCCGATATGCGCCTCGGTGGCCTCCCAGTCAATCTCGCCTTCCGCAGTATGTGGAAGAAGGACGGCCGACATTCCGGTGATGGCACGCCGAGGTCGGATCAGGTCGGGAACAGCAGCGAACGACACGTCGATGACCGTACTTCGGCTCGCTCAGTCATCGGAGTTCCGGGCGGCCCAGCCGCCCGCGACCTGTCCGTCGACCGTCACGTTGCGTTCAGTGAAGCGCCAACGCTCGCCATCGAGCCGATATCGATCGACGTAGCGCCCCCAATGGTCGAGGCCGCGGTCGGTGAGTACCTGGTAGTAACACCGGCTCGTCGCTTCCTCGGCCGAGACCAAGTCGATCTGCAGCGTGGCCGTGAAGTGGCGGATGAACGCGGCGGCCGCCGCGTCGGAATCGCCCGTCTTCTTTGCGGCGTTCGTGAACATCGCTTCGATCTCGTCGATCCCACGATGAGACCCCGACGGGATATGCATCACCGCTTCGGGGGTGAAGAGGTCGAGCATCGGCGCGAACCGACCCGCATCACCGTTGGCGTTGTACCGAGCGACCAAGTCTCGGATCTGTTCTCGGGCGTCAAGTTCCGCTGCATCCATGTCGGTTCACTACCACGTCAGCCCCAGCTCAACTCGACCAAAGAGTCGGGTACATGGACCCGCTGGGCCGATCGCCCGGCGCGAGGCCAGCCCCAGTCATCACTGCGGAGTGGTCCGGGTCCATTCCTTCAGGCCGAAAAATCACTCTAGCGTCGTCGCCCAGCCACTTCGTGTTGAAGACCTTGAGTTCGTTTCCTTCGGCGAGGTTTCCGGAACCCCCGTGGATTGTCCGGCCGTTGAAGAGGATCATGTCGCCGGGCTCCATGTCCCAGCTCCGCACGTCGTATCGATCGCGCTCGCCTTCGATGTTCGGGAACGGCACTCGTTCCGCCGCCTCGACATAAACAACGTCGTCGCGCTCGTCACCAGTGAGCTCGCCGAAATTGGTCTGAAGGTATTTCTCGTTCCAGCGATGAGAGCCCGCAACACATTCCAGAGAGCTGTCCTTGGCGACGGGAACGAGCGGCGTCCACGCCGACACGGTGTCGAAGCCGTCGACCGACCAGTACGGCTCGTCTTGATGGAACGGCGTCCGGAACTGGTTGCCGAACGTACGGAAGAAGACTGCGTCGAAGAAGAACGTGGCCGAGCTCGATCCCATAACCCGTCCGGCAATCTCGGCCATCGGCGAATCCTCGATGAATCGTCGATACTCAGGAACCCGCTGCCACGACTGTGAGTCGTACGTCATCACGCCGCGGGAGTCATCCTTGCTCCACACGCGACCGCGTTCGCCGGGGTCGACGATGTTTCGGTCGACGCCGTCGCGCAGCTCGGCGATCCACTCGGCGTCCACCGCACCACGGAGACAGACCACGCCATCTCGCGAATATTCCTCGATCAGCGTGTCCGTGACGAGCTCGCGGAGACCCTGTTTCGACATGCCCAAATTGTCCCACACCCGTTCCGCGGTTGGGGCCCGAAACCTAGTGGAAGTAAGGTCTGCGGCCATGGCCACCGCACCTTGGGCAACGATTCCCGCACTCATCGCCGACGCCGCCGATCGCTTTCCCGACACCGAGGCAATGGTCGACGGCGAGGTTCGTTGGAACTTCGTGGAGTTCCGCGATCAGATCCACACCAGCGCTCGTGCCCTTATGGCGAGCGGTATCGAAAAGGGCGACACGGTTGCCGTGTGGGCGCCGAACATCTGGGAGTGGGCCGTCGCCGCACTCGGCGTGCACGTCGCTGGCGGCATTGTTGTGCCGGTGAATACTCGCTGGAAGGGTCGCGAGGCGGCCTTCGTGCTCGGGAACAGCAGCGCCAAGATGTTGTTTACGGTTACCGACTTTCTCGACAGTGACTATGTCGCTTCCTTGCGCGAGGTCGGTGTGCCCGATTCGGTCCAAGAGATCGTGGTGCTTCGCGGCGACGTGCCCGAAGGCGCCACCTCATTCGCCGACTATCTCGCTCGGGCCGATCAGGTCACCGAAGACGAACGGGTTGCCCGCACGGCCACTGTCGGCGGTGACGACCTATGCCACATCATGTTCACATCCGGCACGACCGGCGCCCCGAAGGGCGCCATGCTCGGCCACTCGGCCGTCTGCCGGGCCTACTTGTCGTGGGCCAACGTGATCGGCATGGATCAGGACCGCTACCTGATCATCAACCCGTTCTTCCACTCGTTCGGGCTCAACGCCGGCATCCTCGCCTGCCTCATGACCGGCTCGACGATCATCCCCCACGCGGTATTCGACGTGCCCTCGGTGATGAATCGAATCCCCGAAGAACACATCTCGATGCTCCCCGGACCGCCCGCGATCTACCAGGCGATCCTCAATACCGAGAACCTCGATCAGTGGGACATGTCATCGCTACGGCTGGCCGTCACCGGCGCCGCGGCTATTCCCGTCGAGATGATCGTCCAGATGCGGGAGCGTCTCGGATTCGAGAAGGTTGTCACCGGCTACGGGCTCACCGAGTCCTCTGGCATGGCCACGATGTGTCGCCACGACGACGAACCGGAAATCATTGCAAAGACAAGCGGCCGAGCCGTTGACGATGTTGAGGTTGAGATCCACGACCCTGAAGGCAACGAAGTCCCCCGGGGAGAGCCCGGCGAGATCGTCGTCCGTGGCTACAACGTCATGCAGGGATACTTGAACGACCCGGAGAAGACCGCCGAGACAATCGATACCAGCGGGTGGCTCCACACGGGTGACATCGGGGTGATGGACACCGGGGGCAATATCGATATCACCGACCGCGTGAAGGACATGTTCATCAATGGCGGGTTCAATGCCTATCCAGCCGAGATCGAGAACCTGATGATGCATCACCCCGGCATCGGCCAGGTTGCCGTGGTTGGTGTGCCCGATGATCGCCTGGGCGAAGTCGGCTACGCCTTCATCGTGCCTGCTCCCGGCGCCGACCAAGACCCCGCCGCGATGATCACGTGGTGCCGCGCCGAGATGGCCAACTACAAGTGCCCCCGCCACGTCGAGTTCGTCGACGAACTCCCACTCAACGCGAGCGGCAAGGTCCTGAAGTACGAACTACGCGACCGAGCGGCTGCCTCGCTCTAGTTATTCGGCCTGGCCCGGTTCTCGAGCTGCTGCACGCCGATTCGCACGGGAATCGAATCTTTCCACGTGAATTCATGACTCGTGTACTCGTTTCGGGTTCCTGCGTCGCCGTCGCTGCGCGGCCCGTCCGGCGGTGAGACCCCTCCCCAAAGAAACTCCTTCGACGTCAATGACAATTTCAACGGCCTCAGCATGAAGAGAAGGCGAGGACCAGACGCAGGGCTGTCCATTTTTGTCGCTTGGCGACGCAGAACTTGAGATCTGTGATTCGAGAGCTTGGGATCGGGTAGTTGGGGAAGCTCTCTGGCGAGACGGGCGAGAAGAGGCACGCCAGCGCCGCTATTGGTTTCCTTGTCGGTCGATCTGAAGCAATCGCGCGTCGAGGCGCAAGTACAGTTGCCTCGCTCAACTGAATCACGTGCGGCACTAACGTGGCGCCGGTGATTACCCCGCTAGATACGAGCACCCATACCCGGATCCGGCGCTAGCTATGGAAGAAGAACACACGAACTATCTCGAGAACCGGATGAACGACGAGTGGCAGTCCGCTCTCGCCCCGCTCGGGACTGACCATCACAAGGAGTTCCTCGACGTCGCGCCGTGGCTTGTTGTGCGGTTCGAACCGCGCTTCGGCACGCACGCGAATGGCTCGAAGAAGACGCACTGCTACGTGAAGGAAAGTGCGGGGATTGCAGCCGGAATATTTGTCACGGCGATCCACCAGATGGGGCTAACGACGCTGCCGCACACGCCAAGCCCGATGGCGTTCCTGCGTAAATTCCTTGACCGGCCCAAGACCGAGCGGCCCTTCGCGGCGTTCCGATGACCACACCAGCGCCCACAGAGGCAACACCGATCGCGACGACGGAACGGGTCACCAATCTCGACACCGTCCGCGGCGTGGCGACCCTCGGCATCCTCGTGATGAATGGGGTCTCGTATGGACTCCCCGAGGCGGCCTACTTCAATCTCGACGCCGCTGGCTCGAACTCTTGGCTCGACTGGACAGTCGGCATCCTCGGCGAGATCTTCGTCGATCAAAAAACAATGGCGCTCTTCTCGCTCCTCTTCGGCGTTGGCATCGTTGTCTTTGTCGACCGGGCCGAGGCCAAGGGCAGACGGCCGGTATGGCTCAGCCTGTGGCGCAACCTGCTCCTCTTCGGAATTGGCCTCGCTCATACGGCACTCTGGTACGGCGACATTCTGACCGTCTACGCGGTGTGCTCGCCTTTTCTTCTCCTTCTGCGGAAACGATCGCCGGAAATGCTGCTGATGACCGGCACCGCGATGGTCGTTGGATCGGCAGCGATCGGTGCGGTCACCCAGCTCACAGTCAACATCACTCCCGAAGAACTCGGCTCGTTCTGGTATGTCGACGGCGGCGCAATTGGCGACACCGCCGGGACATTCCTCGTCTTTGACTTTCTCCTGCGCGCCCTCGGCATGATGCTGATCGGCGTCGCTCTGTATCGACTCGACATCGTGCAGGGCAACCGGCCCGCGGCGTATTACCGGCGTATGGCTCGCTGGGGGCTCGGCGTTGGTCTTCCGCTCGCAACACTCGGTGTGATCGTCCAAGCCGCTAGCGACTGGGGCATCGATACCGCCCTGATCGGCCTCGCCCCAAACACGCTCGCGACCATCCCAATGGCCCTCGGCTATCTCGCCCTCATCACCCTTTGGAACCAGCGGGCCGACACTCCGGCCCACGAACGGGTGCGAGCCGTTGGCCGCATGGCGCTCACCAACTACCTCACCCAGACGGTGATCGGCATTGTCGTGTTGAAGGTGATCATGGACGGCGGCCAAGGGGGCTCCTATGAGTTCGGCCGCGCGACGATTTTCGCCTTTGTAGTGGTGGTCTGGATGCTGCAACTCGCGTGGTCGCAGCCATGGCTCGAACGGTTCCGCTTCGGACCCTTCGAATGGCTGTGGCGGGTATTCACCTACCGCCGCATGCAGCCAATCCGCCGTTAGCTCCCCTCGCCGCCACCTGGTTCACATACAACGACGCGACCTGCGACCACAGCTCCAGGGCCACCGAGTATTTCTACTGGGTGCATAATGGGCGCCTATGTCACGCAGCTCAAACGCCCCAGGCGATCAGCCCAACGTCATCCTCATCAATTGCGACGACCTTGGGTACGGCGACCTCGCCTGTTACGGCTCCGAGCTGAACAGAACGCCGCACCTCGATCAGATGGCGGCGGAAGGCACACGCTTCACCGACTTTTATGCGACCTCGCCCGTCTGCTCCCCGTCCCGGGCCGCGCTGATGACCGGCTGCTATCCGTTGCGGGTCGGCTTCGGTGGTTCCGCCTCGGGCGGTCTCGGCGGCGTGTTGTTCCCGGGATGGTCAGTCGGACTCAACCCGGCCGAAATCACGATCGCTCGGCTGCTCAGTGAGCAGGGCTACGTAACAAAGCTCGTCGGCAAGTGGCACCTGGGTGACCAGCCCGAGTTCCTGCCCACCTCTCACGGCTTCGACGAGTACTACGGCATTCCGTATAGCAACGACATGGGTCGGCAGATCGCGGGCGACAAGGTCCACGGGCTCACGCCCGCCGAGATCGAAGAAATGCTCCGCAAGATGGGCCTTACCGAGCCGTTGGTTCGCCCGCCGCTCCCCCTTCTGGAAGACAAGGCCGTGCTCGAAGCGCAGCCGGACCAGGCCTCGCTTACCAACCGCTATCTCGAACAGGCGGTGCGGTTCATTCGCACGAACAAGGAACAACCTTTCTTCCTGTACCTCGCCCACATGTATGTGCACCTGCCGATATATGTGCAGGAACGATTCAAGAAGGCCTCACAGAACGGCGACTATGGCGCCGCGGTGGAGTGCGTCGACTGGGTCACCGGTGTCATCTTGGCTGAGCTCGCGGAGCTGGGCCTCGACGACGACACGATCGTCATCTTCACCAGCGATAACGGCTCGCTGGCTCATGAGTCAGGCGGGTCCGGTTCGAACGCACCGTTGCGTGGGTCAAAAGGCCAGACCTGGGAAGGTGGTCAACGAGTACCGTGCATCGTGCGTTGGCCCGGACACGTCTCCGCGGGGACGTCCGATGTCGTTGGCGCCCAGATCGATCTCTACCCGACACTCGCCGCCATCTGTGGCGCCGACGTGCCGACCGAACGAACGATCGACGGCCACGATCTTGCCGGAGTCCTCGGCCTCGAAGGTCCGGCACTCGACGATAAACGACCGTTCTTCTACCAGGTCGGGCCAAACATCGAGGCCGTCCGCGTCGGCCCGTGGAAGCTGCACGTGCTGAAGCAGGGCGAGCGGCAGGACCAGCTCTACAACCTGGTTGACGACATCGCGGAGACCACCAACCTCGCCGAGGCTGAGCCCGAGATCGTGGAGCGTCTTCGTGCCCTGATCGACGAGGTACGCCTCGACCTCGGCAACGAGCCCGCTGGCGTGGTCGGCACCGGCTCACGGCCGATGGGTAAGGTCGACAATCCGGTCACCCTCACCGACTTCGATCCCGACCACCCCTACTTCATGGCCGAGTACGACCTCGCCGATAGGGGCTAACGCGAGCGTTATGCCGCGAGTGCGGCGGTGCCGATCGTGAGCACGAGAACAGCCAGTGTGACAGCCATCGCCATGACGGACAGCACGATCGCTCGACTCATCGAGTGGAACTCCATTCGGAATTCCCTCATCTCCGTCTTCACTTCGTGGACATCGGTCTCGATTCGCCCAAGCCGAGAGTCGGACTGATCCATCCGGTCATCCATCTTGTCGAACCGGCCATCCATCTTGTCGAGACGTCCGTCGACCGCGTCGAAGCGGGCATCCATGTCGCTCTTTCGGGCGATATCGGGCCAGTCGAACGGAGGCAAGGATTCCAGTATGGCATCCGCGACAGGTTCGGCAAGGTCGTGTTGGATCAGCCATTCACGGAATCGCAGTCGGAA
>Ga0115000_10000301_pt1 | contig 45708 bp, 29 predicted proteins | sample ArcticOcean_MG_C_6_FD_89690 | JGI IMG/M metagenome (GOLD analysis project Ga0115000, IMG submission 89690) | Marine microbial communities from western Arctic Ocean - ArcticOcean_MG_CB8_128 | ecosystem: Environmental > Aquatic > Marine > Oceanic | place: Arctic Ocean: Canada Basin | collected...
CGGCTTGTGCCGCGCGCTTCATACGCGCCACACTCCCACGCACTGCCCCCCTCACCCTGACCACACGCCGCAAGAATTCGCGTAAAACCTGTGCCCGACATTCTCGCATTCTTTTGCAACTATGCACGCAACGTAAAACCCAAGCACTTTCTAGTTCTGTCGTCCCGGCTTCTAACATCCCCTCATTTTCCTTCTAGAAGTGGGCCAACTCTTCTACTCTTGGGGCTGGCGCACCGTCCACGGCAGATGGATCTCTGTGTGATCTCGCATGTTTCTATTTAAACTATGCATACTTTTTCTGTATCTCGCGAGGCAGATCCATCTGCCGTGGCCTGTGCACGGCTGGCAAAAGTAGAAGAGTTGGCACACTTCTAGAAGGAAAAAGAGGGGATGTTAGAAGCCGGGACGACAGAACTAGAAAGTGCTTGCATTTTACCGTAAAACCCAAGCACTTTCTAGTTTTCCGCCTCGAAGACACGAAGCCGACACAGCCCATTGATCACGGCTGCCTGCAGCTTGAGATGCTTCTTGAGCATCTCGACTTCGCCGGGCGTTGCATTGGTCACGTCTCCGAGCGGTGGACGCGGCGGTTGTGGTGGTACGGCTGCCGGTGGCGGTCTAATCGCAGCAGGCCACGCCGACTCTTGCTGCTGGTACGGGGGCAGACGTCCCAATGGGTTGAGTTTTGGCATCATGCGCTCGTCCAAGTCGGCCGAGACGATGACACCATCTCGTACGGCGTCCCACAGATTGTCCTCGCTCGCGTGCCTTGGCACGATACGCGAGTTGCGTTGTTGGCGGTTGTTTGTGTCAGAAGGCATTTTGACAACACACCAGGACACCAGGCACTCTTACAAGACACACACACACACACTCCGCAAGAACTACTGGCTGTCCTACGCAGAGATGCTCGCGGGAAGCACCGCCATCCCGCGCTCGTCGGCAAACCACGCCAGCACGACAGCCTCCTCTGCTTTGCGCATCTTGAACTGTTCGTTGGTCTTTAGAATTTCGTAGTAGTGATTGCCGTCAGTGGACTTGATCTCAATCACAGTCGTGGAAGTCTCTCCCGTTCTGGACGTGCACATCAAAAAGACGCGCTTGGACGAAGAGATAGAGGTCAGCGCGTGGTGGCACGTGCGTGTGATGCGATCGAGATCGGTTAGGCTCTTCTTGCAGCAGTTGATTTTGGCCCATTCGTAGGACGCTTGCTGCACCGACTCGTTGACCTCCTCGACGGCGGTTCCGAGGGATGCGAGTACCATTCTCGTAGACTTGCCCTGGATGGGCTCCTTCAATGTGTAACACAAGGCGTCTGAAAAGTCATCTGCGCGACCCCAGGAACGCAAGAGCTGTCCACGGCTGGCCGCGTTCAACTCGACCGGCTTTGAATCCGGCACCGGTGGCACCCGCGGCACCGGTGCTGCCGGTGCTGCCGGTGCTGCCGGTGGCACCAGCGGCACCGGTGGCATGGCTCTTGCAACCTTGAGCTCGATTTCGAGCTCATTGACCTTGTTTGCGAGCGCTTCCATTTGAGAAGTCATCTGCAAAACGCTCTCGGCATTGGTCGAAGCCCATCCGAAGGCAGTATTCACAGATTCCTCCGTGCCGAGTGCTGCTGCCGCAGACAAGAAGAAGCACGAAAGGCCGCTGGGCACTTGCGACGACTCTTCTACTGAGGAGGCCGACTGAAGCGCGTTTGCAACCTCGCCAATCCGGAACGCCTTGCAGGTCAGTGGAAGTCCAAGCAGCATTGTGATCATGGACTCCGAAGGAGTGGATGCGCGGGCTTGCACTGGTGGTGGCGATGGCAGGCGCGTGTGTGCAACGCCACCCTTGAGCAAAAGGTGCTCATACGCCAAAATTGCGCGCTGCGTGCTGTCCCTGAGCGATTGGTTGGTCTCCTGCTGCGCACTGTAGACGAGTTCTTCATGGCATGGCAAGACAAACACCGTCTCCTTGAGCGCTTCGGTGAGCGGCAAGAGACGCCAGTGGAGGCAGGGAAGACTGGATCCAAAGCTCTCGCCGGCGACGCAGCGAAGACCAAAGCAAGACAGTTGAGAGTCAATATGTAGCGTGTCGGCATTTGCCAAAAGCACATGCAAACAGGTGGCAATCTCGGTGGTATCCAATGGACCACGCAACCCGAAGCAACCCTTGACGTTTTGCTTCGCCTCCTCATCACGCACTCGACAAATGTACTCCCGCGCCTCGTCACGGTGCCCCTCTTGGTGCAGTAGGAGGCCGTGTGAGACATTGGGTCCATCGAGCGGCGAATCGCGCGGCACAATCTTGGCCCAGAGGTTGGACCACTCTAATGCGCCGCGGTACCGAGAATCCTTGGCCACAAAGTCCGAGAGCTCGGCCTCGTGGTGCGGCTCGAGCTTGTCGCAAAAGTCGCGCGCGCACGCGATGCGGTGCCGTGCGTAGGCGTGCACGGGTGACCCACAGGCGGCGTATGAAGCCATCAGGCGAAGCGGGCCGGGCACGACGCCGCTGTCATTCCAGAGTTTGGTGATTGCACCGAGCAGAGCCTCGACGTATTCTTCTGTTGATACCGAGTGTCGCAGTGCGAGAAACTCGGAGCGCATGCGTGAGTGTAGATTTCCACCGACCTCGTCCATGGGACTGGCCTCGGTCCAGGTGATGCACACCTCGTTGCACGGACAGCGCAGGCCTTCGCACTTTGTGGTGATGCAAAACGCCTCGCGACTGCGTGCATACTCTCGGGCGGCGTTTCCAAACAAAAAGGACATGCGCACCTGCGACGCCGCCCGAATCCCGTCGGGTCCCGGTTCGGATGCGAGGTGCGCAGCCGCATCAAGAAGCAGCTTGAGGTTGGGCGTCATAGACGTCGAGGGGCCGATGCACAAGACTGTAATCGCCATGGAACGTGCCGCCAGTGTGCCATCGGGACTCGGGATATTTAATGCCGCATTCTGAAGCTCGCGTTGCTCTGCCCGCTTGAGCGCGGAGAGGTCAGCTTCGGTGCGAACCACGGTGAGCTCACGCGCCGCGCTGTAGCCGTCTTGGAAGAGGCGCGTCTGGGGTGCCGTGGCCGTTGCCATTGGCAACTTCTTACGAGTGGGCCGCATTTTGAGTTGCTCGAGGACGCACGCAATCGTCTCCGAGTCCACCTCATCGGAGGACTGGGGAAGGGTCAATGTCGAGTAGATCCGATTGACTTGGATCGAAGCCATTCCTGTGTATCCATAAGTTTGCATGGGAAGCGTCTCGGGGTCATTGGCCCACGGTTCGGGTGGCTTGGACGGGATGACGTCCAGCTTGCGCTTCCGGGGTGGGTTTACGCTTGGGTCAGATCCAGGTTGCACTAGATTTCCATAGTCGTCAAACCCGTCGATGCTATCCTGATGCCGGGGGTGCGGAGGTTGCAAAGGGCAAATCAACCCCGTGCTGTTCGTCGAGGGTTCGAGTTGTGGTTTGGCTTCTGCTGCATGGGCTTCGAGTTCGTCGTCCAATTCTGCATAGGGGCTGTCGCTTCCCACGGTTGTCATCTGGTTGGGGTTGGTTGTGTCGGCGCCTCCACACGCGCGTCTGAAACGCGCGCACTGGGTTGCGGGTTTCACTCTACCGACAGCCTGGTGCACTCTCCGCAAGATTTTGCGTGTGCAGTCTAGCGGCTGTGCGCGCGTCACCGCTAACGCTACACATATATTCTTGCGCAATGTCACGCTCGGAGTGTGCGTGTGCGTGGTGGTGCACGGTTTCCGCATGCCACGCGGTTCCAAGAAGCGGAATTCCAAATCGGCCGTATGCCCACTAGACCCAATCGTGCCGCACCTCGCCGCGCTGCTGCGCGAGGCCATTGCCGGTCCGTCGGAGAATATGGACGCTCGCGAGGTTGTCTTTTGGGCCTCGTGGACGTTTCCACTCGTGTGTCGCGAAGCGCGCCAGCTGTCGCAAATCGACGGCCTGCCTTGGCTGTGGCTTTTTGAGCGACACGTGCAGAAGCAGTTTGTCGAAAAGCAGCTTCCGAGTGGTCGACTTGTGCGCCACAGTGAACCTTTGCGACTGTGTGATGGTCTTCCGCCCTGGTTTGACGTCTATTCGCAAGTACGATTGTCAATGCGCTCAACAGAATCCAGGTGGTACTCGAGTCGAAAAATCAACGACACCGTTCACGTGGTACGGAGGTGCGACATGGCAATGCGTTGTGCCACTGGAGGTCTGTTTCCACACCACAAGGACCTCATGGAAGACCAACACCATCCAGACAATGCACACGAATTGAACTTGCGTGCGTGCATGGGCAATCCAAACGACTACCAAGCTCCCGACTTGAAAGACCTCGTGCCCACGGCCGTTGTTCAATTCGTAGGATTTTTGCGATGGTGGATTGACTGCGCAATCTTGCGCGATCAGCACGGCTGTCTCTACAATCTCTTTTGCAGCGCACGGGGATGCACGCGCCCGGCGAGTGTGAGAGCGCCAAGAACCACCGCCGAATCGGACAAACTGCACGCGCCTGGATACTGGCCACTTGTGCGGTGCGGTGTTCAGACACTGCGCGACGATTCACAGTGGCCTTCAAATTTGCTGTGGTGTTGTAATACATGCGAGGAAGCCGGCACGGCAGAATTCTTCGAGTGGGTTCATTGTTGCTCGGAAGCGGAACTTGAGGCACCTCCAATTGCGACGCGGGCCACACGACGCCTCAATGACGACAAGAAATCTCCAGCGCGCTTGTTGACGACGGCTCTCGAGCGAAATGCCCGTGTCGCCCGTCGGATGCGCGAGAGCCAGCGATCAAATGGACGATTACGACACTTTCCGCTCGAAGGCGAAGCATTGAACATTTATCACGCAAGTGTCATCGATGCACTCAACGTGGACGCTGGCATCCTCTACGCGGCCGCGCATCTGTCTTCGTGGCCACCAGGTCAGCGTCCTGCTCGACAGTTGCCGAGTACGACAAACTGGCGCGACAATGTCCATTTCTACGTTCGTGCTATTTGCAACGTGCGTCGAATTTATATTCGCAATGCCGCAACGCCGCGAACAGTGTCCGACTTTTATACAAACCCGAATGTGCCACCAAAATGGGTGATTGCATTGAAAGATCAGCTCCTGGACATTTTTTGACACAATTCTTGCGGAAGAACAAGCCAGAGGCAACCATCGAGCAGCCGTCCGGTGGCGCCGGCGTGATGGCGGTTTCGAGCAACCAGACCAAGCGCACCAAGACGTCCTGGTGGACTTGCGACGCGCGTGTGTGTGCGTTTGTGTGCTTGTGTTTTTTTGAATACAAATAGTACTCGCATTTCTAAAAAACACAATTCTTACAACACAAACAGTGGGTGTGGCCGCGCCGTTTACAAGACGGAACCGGTCCCCTGCAAGTGTCACAAAACCATGCCGACGTTGAAGTGCACAAGGTCGACAGTGCGCGCCAACCTGTGACCCAAGTGTGAGGACTGTCCTTGAAAACGTCAAATTCACTTTGCTCGAGCACGGGTGTCCAGCTGGCTTCAAGGATGCAAGAAAAAAGCCAGAGAGCATTTCTTCCGTGTCCCTTTTGCGCAAACTTTGTAATCACTTGACAACAGCGAGCTGCTTCTTCGTGCCACTGATCCAGTGAACACTTCAACTTTTCGTCGACTGTGTCGTTCAACTCAAACGAACTGAGCTTTGCTCGTATCAATCGCAATTGGGGAAGTCGTATGCCCATTGTGATGCGCAGGTGCTCATCGCGACCCAAGATTGACGTTGTGGTACTCAAACTCAACTGCACCGCGAGCGCGGTGCAGCTACGAGGGTTGCTGCAGCTACGAGCATGTTGCGAGTCGATGCATACAAAGGTATTGTGCAAATCGAGCGAGATGGCACACGGCCAAAGGTCTTCGGGTCGGCGGCCATTTCTATTTATTGTCACGGATAAATTTGTCAACGCAAAAAGCCACCATCGCATCAATACGTCGGGGTGGCGCGGCGCGGGTGGCAGGATGCTGCCGAATACTGGCGTGGTCCACGGACATGGAGGATCAATTTCGCGCGTTCCGTTTAGGTACGCGATGGCAACGTCCCGAAGTTCAATCTGACGAGCGCTCGGTGATGTATGTCGATGGAAGGACTCCTCTTCGATGCGCGCCACATGCTTCCAAGCCATTCCGAGCACCGAGTCCAAGCGGGAAAAGTGTTGAATCATCATAGGATCCGCAGGCAATCGTTGGTGGTGCCACTCATGTGGCGCTTGGTACATGCGCAGGACGTTTTGAAACGTCTCGCCCTTGTCGACAATGCCATCTTTCAACTGTTTCAGCGATTCCCACGTTTCGAGCAACGTCCAATTGTCAGCACATGCGCAATCTTCCGCTGGTTCAAATGTCATGATTGCCAAGTCTGAAACCTCAATCTTTGGAAATTCTCGAGTGGGGTTTTCACGACCAGGTCCGTCATACCATGTTAGGGGATGGAGAAACTCCACAGTTCTCCAAAATGCAGTGCGTCGATTTGGGAGCGCCTCGCTCAGAGCCATGATGGCGCGCCTCAATGCCATGCCCCTCCAAGCCTCGGCCTCCTCCACCGCGACCTCCTCTGTCAGGTTTTTATAAGAGGCAGTGGGAGGCAAAGGGAGCGACGATTGCCAGCTCGCTTCGAGAAACTCGTGCTCGGTCAATCCAAGGACGTGCATCCAGCTATGCGAGCGAAGCTTTCCGTGCGCCGGGAAGAGTGGCAACGAGGCGTGGAAATGGTCGGGCCAATCAAAGACGTATTGGGCCATCTGTGGATGCACATTTGCGCCATGTTTCAAGATGTTGTCGCGCAGTCCCGAGGATCTGATCGAATGCATACGTTTGTCGGCGAGTTGTGCAATCAGCCAGCGAGCAAACGTGCCGCCCTTTGTGCGATCTACACAGAGGTTGTTCATGCGCGCGAGGAGCAATTCCATGTGTACGTGTGCTTCAATGGACGTGCTAGGCGTTGTTGTGGTCTCGTCAACCACAAACTTGTACTCGTTGGAGTACAATTGCACGGTGACAATGTGGTCGGGATGCGTGTACATCCAGATGCTCGTGGAGAGCGCCTCTATTGGATCATTGTTGACGGACATCGGCTCGCCGAGGGTCATTGGAAGCATGTAAACCCCGTTGACTGGCGCAAGATCCCATGGCACCTCGATGCGAGCGTGAAGACGGGTGTAGATACTGTCCGCTGGTGCCGAAGACTGCGTTGTTGGGTGATTTGGAAGAAGCGGGGAGGTCAGGTCGGCATTGGTGGCCGCATGTTTCAACATGGCGCTACGTGTTGCACACTGGCACACGCGTCCGCAGACGCTGCAGCCGCGATGGAGCGCCAGCCACAGGGACTCGACGTCCTCAACTGGCGGTGCGATCCAAAGAAGCTCGTGAACCCACCTTCGTACCCAATGTCCAGCTGTGAGACATCGACGCCCAAACGATGCACGTTGAAAGTCGCATCCGTGGCCCAGGAGAGGTTCAGGGCTGGTGCCAAAGGGCTCCTCAAAGCATGCGCGCACGACCTCGAGTGCCTCTCGACCTTCCTCGAGGTTTGGATAGATGAGAATCGCATCCGAGCGCTGCACAATCGGAAGACGTATGCCGTCGTACTCGTAGGGTTGCTCTAGTAGGAATAGGAGCGTCTTAAACCGCATTTGTGTGAATTGCCGGTTGACTTCTTCGAGGAGCGCCCACACTGCCGGTGCCGTTGCTTGATGCAACACGCGGTTGACGCGACTCGTCGCGTTCAGCATGACGAGCAAGCTGCGCAGCTCTACACGTGCCTTCTTGGCCATCTCGTCGGGTGAGTGGGTCTGGGGGCAACCAGGTCCCCTTTTTCGATAGTCTTCGAGAATGCTGTACAGCAGCAAGTTGACAACCAAGTCGCGATTGGAAAAGACAGCGTCCATGCCGGTCATGTCGTAATTGTTTATATTGTACGGACACACACTCCGCAAGAATCGCTAGCGGCGGCTGGTTGTCAAAAAACATAAACCGAACACCAACCTACCAAATTGCACAACCGACAACGACTCTTGCGGAAGGTGCACCCGTTGATGACCCCACTAAAACGGCTGCGCGCAGAGGCGGCGCGGCATAGTGGCGCGCCGAAACAAGCCACTGGTCCGTCAAAGAAGGAACTGGCAATGAAAAGGGTGGCCGAGGAGCACCACGCCAATGTCGACTTGTATTTTAGCAACCTGGTAGAATCGGTTCCGATTGCGGAGCGCGGCAGCGTCCGCGTGAATCCCGACATTGTCTGGTTCAACGAGGCGGCGCATCATTGGGGACTCTTGCGTCTCAAGGCGGACAATCAGGTGCGTCGCGACGTGCTGAGCAACAACCAGACCGCGGTGCTTCCCAGTTCCATTCCGTCTGCCGAACAGCGTCAAGTCTACAAGCGCGGCTATGTGCTTTGGTACCTTTGCGGTCGGCCCAAGCCCAAGCTGGATCCAATGCACGCCGAAGGGCAATTGACCGAGTTGGTCAAATATACGGCGACAATCGATCCCGCCAATCCACAAGGAAGCGGCGCCGATCGTTTTAAAAACACTCTGGTGGATCTAAATCAACTCAACTCGTACGCGAGCCAAGCCTACGACCACCACTTGAAGAGCGCGCCTACTCCCAGTCGACCCATTGAAGTGAAGCGTGTCTTGCCGCAGCCAGCAAGCGAGCGCGTCGTCGTTCAGCGACAGTTTGTTCCACAGGCTTTGGTGCCGCTGGCTAGGGCAAAGGTTGCAGAGGTCGGAGTACAATTTTTGGAAACGCCCGAGAGCCTTTACACTTTCCGCGCGAGCAATCTCGAAGTGATTCGGCGGCAGGTGGCACAGCATCTCAGCACCGACCGAGTGTTTCGGGTGTCGCCGATGTTGCCAGACGGCGCCGGAGGCGGAAACCGTCCTTGCGATTATAAACTTGCGAATGGTATTCAGGCCAATGGAGAGATGATCTACAGCACCTTGCGTGACAGGCACGGCATCGACGCGCTATTCTCAATGCCAAGCTCGGACATTTATGCTGCTTCAAACTGGTCCGTATCGTTTCGTGAATTGGGACTCGCGCTCGTGGCACGTGGGTCTTACAACTCCGTGTGGCGACTTGCGCGCGGGCCCAATGGGTCAGACCCGTTGGTCCCCGATGCGCTTCGTTCACTTTTTCCAGAACACGTCATCGAAGGATTTGTACGGGACGAATTGGTCTTGCGCATACCAAAACAGTGGGCTTCCTACAATGATGTATTATCGGAGACGGTCAACGTGACGGAAGCAGCGCTTGGACGGTATGGACCGAATGTTGCGGCAATGTGGGTGGCACGCGAGTCCAAGCCAGAGATGGTCGGAACCGGGTCGACGCAGGGGCGCTTCAAGCTCTTTGCAATCCTGGAGCGCGGTACTGACGTTGCGACGCGTATTTCCCAAATGACAAACCAACCCCATGCCGTGTGGCAGCGTTATTTCCGAAGCTTGCGGTTGTGTATCTGGCGAGTCTCAGCCAACCGCTGTTTTCACTTTGACGGCAAGTTGGCGAATTTGGTGGATTCGTTCCCTTCCAGCGGGGTGACAGTCGACGACAAGACGTCGACGATCAAGGCAATCGACCTTGCTTCTGACTTTTATCGTCGTATTGAGCGTTTGACACCAGAAGAAGGCACATCGGCCACCATGGCCACGTCGCCCGAGATGGCGCAGGGGTGGCGATTGGTGTGGCTTTACAACATCCTGTTCGTGACATGCTCGCTTCGCCTCGTACTAACGACTGACGTCTATCTCAAAGTATGGTGGCCTTCGATTTCCAAGGCCGTGAAGTCGGTTCTTCAGGAGTGCGTTTCGGGACGCTCGCTTCCCAACCATGACGCCGAGTACATGCGCGCGCGTTCCTTTTTGATGCAGTGCAAGTGGAGCGGTGGCTTTCTAATGGCCGCGACTCCCAAGAAGCCGCCTGATGGATATGATCCCAGCGCGCTGTCCGCAACGGCATTGGGGATGGTTCGTCTTTATTTTCACGATCATTGGTATAACGATGCCATGAAACGACTCGTGGAACCGGCACGGCGCGTTCGGTTGGCAAGTCGCAACGACGAAGACGCCACCCAGCTTACAACCCTCCGTCAGGAGCGCAATCAGTCGTGGGCATGGTACAACGTGGTGTTTCGACCGAGGGCGCTGCCAATGGTACGATTTTTTGCGGGAAAAATGGAAGAGGATGCCCACCGAGCGTTGCCCATGGTCCAAGTCCTTTATGACTATGCCGATGCTCCTGAAGAGGACCTTTACCCTCTGACTGCGGGGTCGCGGCATCCATTGAGACCGATGCAAATCGTCAGCTGGCCGATGGCGCGCAAGGTGTTCGATGAAAAGTGGCTCGATTCGGTCTCTTGGGAGGATTCGAGAGTTGCTGCGCGGGAAATAGGGTTTCGCGTGTAGGATTCTTGCGGCAAGTGCATTTTACGCATTTGCTGTGGAGGCTGTGATGTCCGCCACGATTCTCAACCTGTTGGTCGAAAAGTGGGAGGCGCAGCTCGACAACCTGCAACGCATCGATAAAACGACCACAACACTTCCTCCCGAAGCAATGGACACGAACGACGATGCCGATATTTGTACGCTCGAAGTCCTTCCCAGTGCCACACTTTCAGAGTGTGTGCGTGGGGGCACGAGTCTGTTGTTGCAATGTGACGCGTCGTGAGTGCTCGGGTTTTACGTTGTGCACGTACGACTCCAGGATTAGAGGCCCGCGCGAGCGTTTGTGGGTTTGAGTCTTAAAAAAATATATAGTATAAAAACTCGGTCACACAAACGACGAGCCCTCGGGCAACACGGCCCTATAAAAGAAGATGTTGAACTTGTGATGCCTCACCTTTCCAGTCGCCTTTGACCGCTTCTCGTTCTTTACGGTTATTTTCTTTGTGCCCTGGAAGACGTAGACAAGACCTGGAGGCAGCAGCACCTCCTGCTCCCCCCGTTTGCCCCACTCGTCATTGTCGATGGCGATCGGCAGCACCTTCACGCCTGCGTCCACTGTGATCGCGCACATGCAACAGTCAACTCGTGGGTCGTAAAAGTGGGACAACGGCGGCGGCTCGTCGCGCCACGAGAGGTAGTCGTTGAGAGGCGCAAGGGACGTCGACACAAAGCGCGTGTTCAGGTACGCCTTGCCGACCGTGGGCCGCCACGTCCCGGCGCCGGGCTCCGAGTCCGGAGGGCTGTGCGGCAGGCGCCGAACAAACTTGACGGAACGCAGCAGCGTGACGGGGGCGTCGAGCGGTGGGCAGCGGTCAAGGAGTCCATACAAATAGAAAAGCTGTTGCTCGGGACGACGCCACAGCTTCCGCAGGTCTGGGTCGTCCTCCTCGTCGTCACTCAGTGTGAAGTCGTGCTGCCACTCGTAATTGTCGGTTGGGTCGATGTGAAAATTGTCGGGCCGCCATGTCAAGTACTCGTTCACGGTGCTTTCCCCTTCACGCACATACTCGTCCACGGCCCTCCACTCGTTCGAGGACGAGTCGATGCTCTCCACAAAAGCTTGGTAGCGCTCGGTGATGAGCCGAGCTTGCGCCTCCCTCAGCACCGGGCTCTCGAGCAGCGCAATGGCGCTCGCGATCTCCTCAGTGGTCACCTGCACGGCATCCACCACGTTGGAGGCCTCGAGCTGGCGCATGCGTTCCCACACCGCCTTTGCGCCGGCCACGACGTCGGGGTTGGGCGCGTCACTTCGGTGCTTTCGCTTTTTCTGCTGCTGTTTCGACTGGTCGCTCACGGGCAGAAACGACAGGTTTGGCAGGCGGCCTTCTTTCTCGCCCTCCATGGCAACGCTTCTTTGTTACAATGCGTGTGTGTGTGTATATGTGTACGTGTATGCGTGTGTGTGTGGATGTGTGTGCCACCCGCCCCCCGCAATCCGGGGGCCTCTTGGGGCGCCCTTACGACCGCGGCCGCATCAGCTGTGAGTGTTCGCTTTCACCCCCCCCCCGTTTGTGTCTGAACTTGCAACTTCCAGACAGACAAAAAAAGCAAACTCCCGAGCACACGGCGCCTGAACGCCGATGCCCACGCCCGACGACACTCCCACCACCACCCACGTTGCCGCACCGGCAGACCACGACGAGCTGTGTGTGCTGTTCGACGTCACCGTGGACGTCGCGCCGCCCCTCACACACCACCCTCACGCGCCGCCTCGCGTGCGCACGCGGGCGCGGCCCGAGCCGCCCCCGCCCGTGGCAGCCCCCCTCCCGTCGAACGAGTCCGCCACGGGCCTCCTCTCGCTTGGCCGCGACGAGCTGAGCGTGCTGCTCGAGCACGTGGGCACCCCGTTCATGCTCAAGCTCGCGTGCACCGCGACGCGCGACGCCGCGCCCACCGCCACGGAGACGCCGCGCTCCGCGGTCGTCGCTCGCGTCCCGCTGCTCCAAAAATCGTAAACACATCGTGCACGCTCACAATGGTACTCGCATTTCTAGTTTTGTGTCCCGGCTTCTAACATCCCCTCATTTTTCTTCTAGAAATGAGCCAACTCTTCTACTCTTGGAGCTGGCGCACCGTCCACGGCATATGGATCTCCGTCTGATCTCACAGGTTTCTATGTAAATCATGCATACTTTTGCTGTATCTCGCGGGGCAGATCCATCTGCCGTGGCCTGTGCGCCAGCCCCAAGAGTAGAAGAATTGGCCCACTTCTAGAAGGAAAACCAGGGGATGTTAGAAGCCGGGACGACAGAGTTAGAAAGTGCTTGGGTTTTACGTTGCGCACAGCCTCGCAAAAAAATGTGTGCGCAACTAGTACGCACATGTGCAAGTCTAGGGGTTGCAGAATTATGCACAAACATGCGCGCTAACATGGTTAGAACTAACAATCGCACACACACATGCACACGTCCATGGCCGAAGCCATGGACGAGTGCAACCTCGACAAGCTCTTTGAAATCGCCGACGAAGCCAAGCGACAAACCACTGCCGACGAGGGCGAAGATGATCTGGACGAAATGGACGAAGACGAAGACGCGTTTCAACGCATGTTTGCAAACTCAAATGGACCATTGCGCACCGGGAAATCCGTGTGCATCGACTTACCAAACGGTGACGTGCACGTATGCTACGGCACGCAGTGCCCGCACACCGAGGTGACCAAAGAACGTCAGATTGTGTGCACGTGCACTGGAAGAGTCGTTGGCATCGAACACAGCAGGGATCAAGAAGCAGGGTGGACGGGGCGCTCCATTGGAAGTGCAAACCCGGACGACACGGCAGGCACGCCTCTCGGAGGCTGGGTCAAGCGTCGCGACATGTTCAGTGCCAGCGCGCAAGCCTGGCAAATGGCCAGGAGTTTTGGAGATGCCGACCAGAAGTCGTTGCAAAATTACATTCCTCCTCCCACACGGGCCGCAAAGTCAAACGACCATGTTCCGATCAAACGCGGCGCGTTGTGCGTCGACGACGGGGTGTCGCCTTCCAGTCCCTCTGCCAATCGCCGACAGCGCACGGCTCGACGCGAAACGTGGACGCGGGATGCCATCGAAAAGCTCACCGCAATCGCATCAACTGTGGTTCGGGACTTGTTTATAGTCGACGAGGAGCCGCCTGCTGCACAAACAACGACCTCGTCAAAGACAGCCGAGGACGATTGCGATCCACGACTGCAAAACTTGGACTTTGTACGATCGCTCGCACTTCGGCGTTATGCTCAGTCGTCTGCGCGTGGATTACAGCGACTCAACATGGACGTCATCAACGACGTCTGCATCCACGCAAACGCCTTTGTTCACACTCAACGCAAGCGCGCCCAAGCAGCCGTCTTTTCCGACGCGACCATTGCAAGTTCCTCAAAGAGTCGGCGACAAGGGGCTTGCTATCAGGGTCCTGTGCGCAGCTTGATTGCGAGACTCATTGTGACACTTTGGCACGCCTCGTGTCTCACTCCGCACATGTGCGACAATCGACGTGGCAACGACTCGTTCCGGCCGTTTGCGGCGGGCGTCTTGTACTCGCTGAAACGCGGCGTCTACCTCGAGGACGGGACCTGCGTCGTTCCGGAACTCGACAGCCTGGCAGTGCATCTCCCCGCACTGCGCTCGACGCACAGCACAGCCGCAGCAAAGCAGCTCCAGAGCTCGAGTCATCGTGGCATCTGTTCATTACACCGCTCGATTGCGTCGATTGTAACCATGGATGTCGAGGAAACGATTCGGCAAGTGCAGCAGCTGCTCACCGACGCTGCGCGTCAGGCGGCATTGTTGCGCGAGCTGACGCACCGTTTTGATGGTTCAAAATCGAAACCGTAGCGTTTTGGAATTTAGAAGGTGTTTCTAATGTTAAAAAAATGCAAGCGTTATAACACTGTGACCAACACAAGCTACCGTCACCTCCTCCTCCACCATCACCGCCATCACCGCCATCGCCGCTACCAATGCATCACCGCCTAGTAGCCAGCCGCCGCCAGCGATGCCATGAGGTTGCCCTCGCCACCCGCCGCACCGACAAATGCGTGCTGCGTGCCCGATGCGGTCATCCGCAGACCTCCAGTGCTTCGTGAGAGCAGGTTCATGAGCAAGTCCTGCTGCTGGATGGGGTTGGCCGAGGGCCCACCGGCCGCCTTGGAAGCCTCGGCCTTGACAGTCTCAAGCGCCGGCGCCACCATGGCGGTGTGCGGCTCGGTCGGCTTGTCGGCGTCGGCCTCGCGCGACGTGAGCTTGGAAAAGTCAAACTTCTCGTTCATGAGACCCGCCTGGGAGAGCTTCTCCTGCAGGACCTCGAGGCCCTTTTGGCGCTCGTTGGCCAGGCCGATGGCCTCGTCGTAGTCGCGCTGGAGCTTGTCCTTGCCCTGCTTGAGCTCCTCGTTCTCGCGCATACTCGAGGCGAGCGAGTCCTGGAGCGTCGGCAGCTTGGAGGCCTCGTCGCGCAGGCGCTTGATCGACTTGGAGGCCACATACGACGCCGCCGCGAGCGCACCCTGGGATGTAATATCCTTCTTCTGGTGGAACTCGTTGGCCCACACGCCGAGCGGTGCAACGTCGCTCGCGAGCGAGGTGCCAGAGTGGTGCTTCTCAATCTCCTCCTTCATGAAGTCGTTGAAGAAGAACTGGCTCTCTCCCTGGAAGGCGGAGATGCGCTCGCGCTCGCGCCCGTTGAAAAACTCGAGCTGCTGGTTGGCCTGCGCCGCCTTGGCGGTCTGCTCGGCCAGCTGCAGCTTGAGTGTCTCCATGACGGCCGACTCCTCTGAAACAATTGCGGAAGCGACGGAATCGGTGGTGTCGACCATTTTGGTGAGTGTGGGGGGGAAAGGAGCAAGCCGGGGTGGAGGGGTGAGCAAGAGGCCCGCCACTTACCCGTTTGCAAGTGTGACGCGGGTTATCTTGTTAGCGGCATGGATGCAATGTGGTGCTTAAGCGTCGCGCGTTGCGCGACGCGGTTTGTATGGTGCGCGCGCACCTTTTCTCGCTTGAACCTTGGACGCGCACGCGACTTGCATCACAGTCTTGCCATTGATCGTATCCACCCACGTTCCGGGACGACGTCCCTCCGCACAGACACTCAGCTCGCCCTGAGCGCGATACAAGACATTCTGGTCCTCGTCCAAAATCATATTGGTACCGAGCGACAACCCGCGGAGCGAGCCATCGCGCACGCTTCTGATGGCCGCCGGATCGGTGACGCGCGCAGCGATTCGAAGCGAACCGTCTGTGCCTTGCCAAGAGGCCATACATTGGCCCACTTGGGCGTTGTGGTCGTGCTCGTTCAACAATGGTCTGCCCGCAATATTTGTCGCTTGGATTTCGGCACGCGACAAGTCGGCGGCGCAACCGCGTGCCCCATTCGCGGGCGGCGCCGGGTGTGCGGTACCGCGAATGTCAATGTACTCGGTCATTTGGAGAGAGGGAGTCTTCTTCTTACACGATTTGGGTTTACATGAAATTCTAGCGCAGTCCAACACACGTACTCACACACGCACACACACGCAGGTCCGGTGCCTAGGGTCGAGCGCGCGTCGGGCGCGTTCCGCGCGCTCGGCGTGCATGTCCCTTGCACGCAGCGTCGCGCGCCAGGCGCGACGAGTGCAGCGGGCGTGGGCATACGCGCACGTGCGGGCGCTTCTGCCTTGGCTTTTTTTCCGCGGTGCTCGTGATAGCCTTGAGGTACGCGATGCGTTCGTCGTCAGTTACGGGTGTATCGGCTCCCAAGTCTAGATTCATGGTTAGCAAAATAGTCTCGAGAAACTCCAGGATTGGCCGTTGCGCGTGCGGACGCGCATCCAAGGAATGGGCCATGATGCTGCACGGGTCGTAATTGTACATGTCTCACACGCACACGCACATTCCACATTCCACGCGCCGCAAGAGTACCAAAACGTGTACTTTTTTCAGAAGCGATCCGATTCGTGAAAGGGCGGCAATAGATTGCCGCGAACGTCTCGCTCCACCCAATCATTCGGATTCCTCTGGCCGGAATGAACAAAGGCACAGCCCTCGTAACGGAATCGGCAGTCTGGGCCGTAGCGACACGGTTGGCTGGACTTGAACTTGTAAAAATGCCGATTGGTCGGGACGCGACGCGTCTGTGCCTCGAGCTCCCTTCTGGCGGCCTCTGCCAGATCCAATGCGGACCGCCTCTCCCAGTTGAGCGAGTGGGGACGAGGAGGGGCCGTCGTGGTGCTCGATGGCGGAGCGCGCGGAGCGTGTGTGTCGTACGGTACAAGTTCGTCGAGACTGGGGGGGCTTGCCAATCCATAGGGAATGGTGGCGTTGGAGTCTTGGTCCGATTCGACAATGGTCCCAATCGTCGCAGACGTGAGGGAAGTGGACGTGAGGGTTTGTGTGGGCGTTTTCACGACGCGCCACGAAGCCCGGGCGACTGCGCCCTTTTTCACGACGGGTGGTTTGGTCCGCTCGGTCCGCTTGGTCCGCTTGGACAATGGTGTGTTCTCATCGTCGTCGTCATCGTCGGCGTCATCGTCGGCGTCATCGTCGGCCGGTTGCGGAGGAGCCGGAGGAGCCGTCAAAAAGGACACCTCGCGTGGCGCAAACGCCCGAAGAAATGCAACCGACTCGAGCGACACGCCACGGTCGCGGCAAATGGTGACAGCGGAAACAACCGGAATGAGCGAGACGACGTGTGCGCGTGAATTGAGAAGCGAGTTTGACGGGAGGAGCTCTCGAAAGGTGCGGATTATAAAGTCGGCATTGTCCTGCGAAATCTCGCCCCGTTTGACGGCAGCGGGGCTGATGATCCACGATGTTGGACCGAGACCCATGCGTTGCAGCGTCTTGAATATGACACCGGTGGTGGCACCGTCGTAGCGAGAAAAGAGCAGCATTTCAAGGTACCGCACGGGTATCCACGATACTTGGGCTTGACGCGTGGCGCGACCATCGGGGAGCGTGAACCTGGGTATGGTGATGCCAATTTTTCCATCTGGCTGCACTAGAAGGGCAGTGTAGACGACTTCCGGTGGGGAGCGCATCGCCTTGTTCGGCTCCTTGGGTGGCTCCTTGGGTGTCTCCTTCTTCGGCGCCTTGTTCGGCTCCTTGGGTGGCTCCTTCTTCGGCTCCTTGGGTGGCTCCTTCTTTGGCTCCTTGGGCGGCTCCTCAATCTCTACGTGATCGTCGTCGGTGTCATTCCAACTCGATGTGGACTTTGGCGACCCTCCAAACTCGCTCCGCACGGCACCCCAACCTTCGACCGGGTCGGTGTCTTCCGCATGCGGCTCATCATAGGACCTGTGCAGATTGCCCACCGTTCCCCTGTTGGTCTTGATGTGAAAGCGGTGTGGTGCCGTACGCCTGCGCTTTGGTATGAATGCAAACTGCTCGTGGTCGGGAAGCGCATCAAACGCAACGCGTTCCTTTTGAGACGGTACGGCTTCGCGATTCCGTCGGATGACCCGACGATACGCGCGGGACTCCTTGGTATCGTCCTCGTGATCCGACTCCGAATTGGAAGCCGCGGCATCCGACTCCCGATCCTCATTGTTGCACACACGCTTTTGCTGGGGCGACGCGGCTGGAGGGAGCGGAACCGGAACCGGAACCGTCTTGTGTCGCTTCGGGTTTGGTGTCAGGCGCTTGCGACGGCGACGCTTCCGAAGGGCGCTTGTTTTGCAAACGCCCAAGATGATACAGTCGTCGTTTACGTCTTCGTCGTCGTCTTCCGAGGAGTTGAGATCCATGCGTCTCTGGGTCTCCCCTATACAAGTACAGCAGTGCACACGCCGCAAGAATCGCTGGGCGGCAACCGCTAAAAAAATAGCGCTTAAAAAAATACACACACACACCACAAACACATACCACAAACACACATTCCACAAAACTGTCATGCCGGTGCTCGTCGGCGTCACGATTGCCTACCTCTTTTTTGCGGTGGCCTTTTTGGTCTTTAAAACACGCCGGCAAACTCTCCGAGAAGGTCCAGCTCGGGTGAGCTAAACTCGGAAACCGAACGCGAGCTCTTCGATACGCGCAGGCTCTCCCCAGCCTTGGCAGGCATCACATGCGGTCCGGTGAGACCAAATTCGGTCTTGAACATGGGCTTGTGCTTTGCGTGGTACAACATTTTGATTGTTTCCTTGTCCGAAAAGAGGTTTACAAAGCGCGATTGCATCGAGAAGAAGGCGTAGACCATGGCACGCGCGATGACCTCGAACGAGGTGCTGCTATACTCATACTTTGGATTCACCATGCCCATTTGGGCGTGCTCCAGAACCTTCCACGGTTTGGGAATGTCGCCAAGGCCACCCTTGAGCTCAAGCAGCGCTTCGCGTGTCGGAATCGGTCGCGTGTTTGGGCCCATGGCCTCGAGATTCTTGTGGTCGTGCGACTGCTGCGCGGCGATCCACTTGAGTGGCACCAGTGCCAGCCATTTGTCGTGCGTGTAGTGCATTTGGGATTGTATGTTGAACGGCTTGGTCATGTTTGCGTACTGATCGTTTGGATTCCACACGGACAACCGCGTGAGCATGGGAAGCACACCCTTGATTGTAATCTTGGCGCGAATTTTGAGGCCCTTGCACAAGGACATGAGCGTCAGCCGTCCCGTTTGCGCCCCGGCGTGTGCGTGAGGAATCGGCATATAACGGTAGCGCGAATCGCAAAAGATTCGGTGGCCTCGCGCCGAGAGGTTGTTTTGGAAGGCGCTGATCTGGCCGTAGGCGTCGGCACCCGTAATCTCAATCTCGTCACACCGGTGCCGCTCGTCGACAACTTCGGCCTCTTGCCGGCCAACGTGAAGCATCACAGTGCCATCAATGTCCTTGAAAAAGCGGTGGCGTCCCAAATGGTGGGCAGTGTCATCTCCCTTGTGCGTCGGTGTCGCAGCATTGTCAACGCCGCCTTCATCGTCTCGTTGAATGTGCGAGTACCACTCGCCGTTGTCGGTGGCGTCCTTGTAGACATTATCCTGGTCGAGTACTTGGTGCTCGCCCAGGAAGACCTCGGCTTCCTGTGGCATCTCGAGGAGGTAGAGGTCGCCGTTGCATGGGATTCCTCGGACCACGTAGTCGACGGCGTCTCCACCATCAAACGGAGCCAAAGGTTGGTTAGGGTTTTCATTGACGGTTGTCGACGTCGTTATGACAAAGTCGGTCGAATTCGTGTCGATCAGGTATGCCGACACATGTTCCCACAGGTCGTCTGGGAGGCTCGCAAATGAACACGGTTTGGTCGGATCGGCGGGCTGTGCTTGCAGTAGGCTCATGGTTGCGCTTGTGATTATTACCTGGTGCACTTGCCGCAAGAATGCGCCTTGCGCACCCTACAAGAGCACGCAGGGCCATTCGTCGACTTCCGTTGGGTCGTTCTTGTACGCCCACACATGGACTATGTCGGTCTTCAGCGAGTCGTAACGGATGTAGACCGTGTAGTTGTCACAGATGACGTTGCCGTGCCGGTTTGGCATTCCAAACGTTTGCACGACGCTCACGTGCATGAGTGACGGCGCAAGAATGGTGTTGCTGACCTTGGTGCCACGAATTGTAACATGATCAACCAGCTCTTCGACGCGGACGCTCATGAGATGTGTAGAGTTTAGGCGTTTTTTTGGAAACCCAAGACTACAAGAATTAGCGCATACACACACACACAACATTACTGGTGCGGCTGTGATTGTACGAGGTGCGGCTGTGGATGCACCAGGTGCTGTGGATGCACAAGGTGCTGGTTGAGATGGGCTTGGGTGTGGCGCTGCGCCGCCTCGGCCTCGAGAAACTGCGTCCAGCCGAGCAGGTGGCCGAGGCTGGACATGGCCGCGTTCATGGCCATTTGTGGCGTTCCAAAGGGCTGTGGAACTTCGGGAGTGGTGTTGGGGACGTTGGGAATGTTCAGTTGCGCGCATTCGAGCTCGCATTCAAGCGGTCCGGGCGTAGACGTTTCCTTCCAAATGGACGTCTGTGTGGCAATCGTGGTGGTGGTGGTGGGCGCTACAGGTGCAGCCGAGGCCACCGCCCACGGCGGCGAATCGGGCAGCGCGGCGTGGAGCTCCTCGGGCAGGTCCTCGGCCATGATGCACCCACTCGAGGTCTGGGTGGCATTGTGGTGGTGGGTCGACGTGCCCTGCGAGTCGGTGCCGCAGGAGACCGACTTGGGTGCGGCACGCTCCGCATCTTGACTTAACTTGCGCAGCATCGTGGTCTCTTCCTCAAGCGCAACAATGCGCGTACAACTCTCGGCCAGACGCTCGCGTGCATCGACGAGCTCGGCCAGTTTGCAGTCGTTGTTTTCCACGAGCTGATTGCACACCTTCTCCTTCCAGTTTAGCGTCTCTTGTAGCATGGCGCGTTTGCGCTCCGCCTTGGCCTCGAGCTGCTCGATGGCATGGCTGTGGGCCTTGCTCAACTCGGCCGTCTGTTGCGCAGCCGTGCGCGTCTGAGCCTCGAGGCGATCGTTGAGCTTTTTAATCTCGGCGGTCTGCTTCGACGCGGCGGCATTGTAAAGCTTGTCCTTGCTGAGCTCTTGTTTTTTGAGCTTGTCCATGCGCTTTTCAATATCAATCTTGGCGCTGAGCGCCTCGTCCATCTCGGTGAGCAGCGAAATGTTGGACGTGCGTAGCATGTTGAGCTCCTTGAGATTTGCCGCAACCTTTTCATCGGCAACCCGCTCACGCTCGATTGTTTCAGCCTGCACCCTTTCGATGCTCGCAATCGCCGACTCGTTTTGCTTGGCGAGGGCCTTTTCGTGCTCCAGTTTGAGACTGGACTCGGTCGTCTTGAGCCTCCGAATCTCCTCTTGGTCGGTCTTGCGGTCCAGCTTCATCTGGGCGAGGGCACTCTGCAGCACGGCGTTTACTGCAGCAGAAGAACCTCCAACGCTCCTCTCCGACTCGTCATGGTTGGACAGGTGCGCCGGCGCGTCGAGGTCTACAGCGCGATATGCATTCGCGAATGCGCTGATCTGCTCGTCTGCGACAAAGCGAAGCGTGTGTTCAGCCGAGGTCCCCACAGCCATCGCGACGCCAGAGCCATTGCAGAGGCTGGTGCGCGCTTCAAACATGGACGTGGACATCGAGCTGAACGAGAACTCGCGGTCGCGCACGCACCGCTTCCCCGTCTTTGTAGTGGCAATTGTGACAACATTGAGCTCCCAATAGGCGGACGAGATGCCCGCTTGCCACGGCAAGGAGTACGTGATCAGCACAAACTCCATCAGTTCAGACTTTGGGACATTGGCATGCGTCAATGCTTGTTGGTGCAAGTGGCGCGAAAACTGCGAGAGCTGGTCTGCGAGACAATCAGGATGAAGCCCCCACGAGTGAGCACATAGTTTCCGCATCAAGGCGTCGTCTTCGCTGGTGAGCATCATCCGCTGGCCGGACAAGTTGACGACTGCAATGTATCTTGGAAGTGTCTCGGGAAGACCGCACGGAAACGCCCGTCCATGTGTTAGGTTTTTGTGAAGCGCCGAAAGAAAGGTTTCGCGATTTCCAATGGCCTCTTTGATCGAGCCCTCGCGCCCGCGGGAGCTCAAGCGCTCCTCCATGCAGGCCAGATGGTCTTGGAGCGAGCGCGCGCTTCGGCTGCGTCCCAGACGACTCAGCCAGGCCGCATCACGCGCTTCGAGGCTCGGGGTTGCTTTAAGGCTGGCGCCGTGCGCATCGGCGACGCGCGGTACGGGCCGTCGTATTCCCTCCATGGATTGTCTACGCCCTCACCAGATTTGCCGACCCGTGGCGCAGAGTTAGTGAGAACTCCTCGACAATACACGCGCGTACAAGACGCAAGACGCGCGTGCACGCGCACGCGCGCGCACATGCCAATGGCTTCACCAATTACGTTTCATTTGAGCGCTTGTTCCGTGTCTAATGGCGTTCATGCACGCGACGCCAAGTGCTCGACCGAGGACTGCCTCTTGCACATGCGATCACGTCCGCTCCTTTCCTCGAGCAGCAGCAGTTCCGTGGCATCGACTTCGAATGGTCTCAGTTTGTGTTTTGGCGACACGTCCGTGGCCACACCGCCTCCATGTGCTGGCGACGCGACTGGGTTTCGGCTCGATTTTGCCACGCTGCTTTCCAACTCGGTTGTCGGCAATGCCGCCTCGGGGCTCGAAGTGGTCGGTCGTCTCGCGCCCGCGCCCGTGGCAAACGCGGCCAAAGCGCTACGTGCGCGCATCGTCGTCGACGAAGACGAGTGCGTCTTCATAGACCAGTACGAAATCGGAGAAAGAGATCCCAATGATCCGACTCGGCCGCTGAAAAAAGGGTGCAGTCGATTCTTGGAAGTCGTATACGGCGTCTTGTGCACCAACCCGCGTCCCGCTGTGGTCAATGGTAAATCGACCAAGTGGTCGGAGCTGCTGGGTCCGAGCGGGCACTACGAGCGATTCTCGGCGTGGTCGCACATTTTCGGCACACTCGTCTTTCTCGCCTATGCCATTGTGAGATTGGCGATTCCAAAGAACAACATCGAGGTCGAGCAGATCCTCGCAACCGTGGCCGCCTTCGGCACAACCTTTGTATTCCTCTCATCGTCGATTTATCACGCGACTGCGCCTGACGCAAAGCTCGCGTTTTACACGCGGTTTTTGGACTTTTTCGCCATCTACCTCGGCATCGTCCTCACAGCTACGGCCGACATTGCCGCAGCAACCCAAGGTTTTCGCAACGTGCCAATAGTTACGATTGTTGATTTACCGATTGCCGGCACCATCGTCGTCGTATTCTTCTTGTGGCGACGGCATCGCGTGTCACAGGAGGATACGTGGGTCGGTGTACACGCGAAGGAAGGTGGGTGTGTCTTCAGCGACGGTTTGTTCTCGCGCGGCCACTATGACCTTCATCACTCGCAGCTGCGCGAGACCACGTCGTTGCTGCTGACGAGCAGCTACTTTATGAGCGTTCCGGCAGCAGTCATGACACTTGACTCCACGACGTCCATGGTTGTGCTCACGTTGCAAGTTGTGAGCTTTACTGTTATCGTCTCGGGCATGGTGCTTGACCGGGTGTTGAAATGGCCGAACAAACAGCTTGCATCTGGCAAGTTTTCGTGCCTGGCTTGTCCGAGTCCAAATGGTCCAGGCTGTGTCGTGAATTCGCACGGGATTTGGCACGTCGTAGCGATCGTTGCCACCGCGATCACGTTTGTAGCCCGTGAGTATGCCCTCGACTCGTATCGAAAAGAATAAAAAATCACGCGTTTGCGAAGACTTGTAGTGTGAAATCAGATGTTTTTTTGACCCTAACTTTGTATGTACACTCTTCACTCCCTCAAGTGGTGCGCTGTGAGCAACCAGTCACAGTTGATCGAACCCATATTTGAGGCAAGCACCTGCGCCTCTTGGGTATTGGTCGCGGGGTGCGCGCGCTCCTTTGAAACCAAATACGAAACAATCTTAACATGGTCGCGGGCGGCGGCGCTGAGGAGCGCGCTCTCGAGATCCCGAGCGCCAAAGATGACTAAAAATTCGACAATACCAGCATGCCCGTGCGCCGCCGCGGCGTCAAGCGCCGAGTCGAGGCAGAGGGTGGCTGTCGCATGGTCGAGAAAGCACCGGCGCACGGCCGCAAAGTCGCCGAGACGAGCCGCGTGCACGAGCTGGCCGCTCGGGCTATTTTGATCGGTTGGGAAGACCTTTCCGATGCTGAGTGCAATCGGTGCAGTGAGGAGGAGTGAAATCATTTGTCTTTCTTCTTTGAAAACAGAACGCTTACAAGACGCAAGGTGGAGATAGCGCTCACACTCACACACACTCACACACACTCGCGCGCGCGCTCACATGCGCGCGCGCGCCGCCACAAGCACACTGGTGGCGGTACACACGCGCACTACCTAGGCCGAGGGAAACGCATCATCCGGGAATTGCACGAGGTCATCGTCTCCCGCAAAGGGCTCGTTGGTGCGGAGGCGCTTGGGGGGCTCCTCGTCCTCACTGTCGTCCTCGATGACCTTGACATTTGAGAGGTTGATCTGTGGTCCAGACGTCTCCGTCATGTTCGTGTACACGTAGGCTTGAGCAAGTCGAAATTTCATACCCCAGCCCGTGGGATTGAAGTAGATCCCGCGGGAGAGCTGACCGACGCACGCGATGGCCGACTTGGCGACCAAGTTGTTGACGTCGCCACGCTTCGGCTTTGTAATGCAAAACTCACCCTTGTCGTCCTGCTTCCGCTTGCACGTGAAGATGGTGGGCATGGTGCGAGACTGTCCCGTGCCCGAGTCGATGGCCTCGTGCTGCACGGCCAGGCGGAAGCCGTGTGGGTAGCCATTGACGAGGTCGGCCGGCTTCAAGATGGAGTTGAACTTGCCCTCAAACTCGGCGTCGGTGACCGAGGGAGTGCGCGACGACTTGGGGGGAAAGATTTGGTCGCGCGGAAGCTTCTTGCACTGCTCGATGAGGTGGTTCTCGATCGCGGTCCACTTGTCGGCCCGATCCTGGGTAAACTCGATTGAAATCGACCAGGCGGTGCCGAGCTGCTGTTTGTCGCGGTTGATTGGCGGGCCCGCCTTGAAGGGAGAGCGAACGTAGTCGGGCGGCTCGGCAAAGTCGACGCAGAAGTTGCTGCCGTCGTACTTGAGCTCAATGTACTTGTCGCCGTTGTTCCCCGTTTTGATCTCCTGTCCAACCTCGAGCTTGGTAACGTCGAGTTTGTCGATGTGGATGGTCTTGTTGCCGGCCCTGCCGGCCGTGCGCACCGGTGCCGGCGCGATGTCCTTGGTGGCGTCGGCTCCGGCGACGGTGAAGGGGGCGGCCTTGGCGGTGGGCATTCTGAGCTGGTGGGTGGCTGGCTGGCGGGTGCCTTCATGCAAATAGGGGTGTGCACCTGCCGCAAGAAGCCTGCGAAAACGCACAGCGAGGCGCCGACACACACCGCATTAGGGCTGAAAGTGCTTGCCTTTTGGATGCACACACGCACGCTCACAACGTAAAAAGGCAAGCACTATTTTCTTAACAGATCACGACACCCACTACCACCCACGGCACTAGGGCGGCAAACGTGGCGATTGCCAAAGGCACCGGCTCCCCAGTGGTAAAGTACGGCATCTCGCTCTCGAAAAAGACCAGCGTGCCCGTCCACAGCGCCACGATGAGACTAGGCACGGAAAACCAAACTGTCTGCAGAATACCTCTAGAAATCGTTGGGTTTTGCGTTTCAAAGCGCCCACCGACGAGCGCGGCCGCAAAGAAGAAAGAAATATTGTGCTGCGTGGCCCACTCAAAGCTCGTCTGTCGCCACGTACGACCATTTCCAATCCGCGCGCCGTCGTATCCTGATCCCAAGGACAATGACGCAATGCTGAGCAGCAGCTGCAACGATACGAGTGCCACAAGCAGTATCGCGGTTGTCGTGTCGATCCATTCAATGTATCGGCCCTTTGAAACCCAGCTATTGTATAGCAGTGCTGACACGCCAGTCGTCACGGCGAGGACGACCGTTATCAGCAAAGTCGCGGCCACAAACCAATGAGTTAGGTAGGAGAGGTCGTACCCAATCGGTCCGCCGAGTCGCGTGGCAGTGTATACGACAATGCCAGCCACGTGCAGTCCACACGCGAGCCACGACTCGCCATACCACGCCAATGGAATTGAAAAGTAGAGCAGTAGCACCTCGATGCTCGCCAGAAAGGAGGTCGAATCTGCAAATAAAAAGACGACCCCAAGCGCCACGAGCGCCGAGAAGATGGCCGCCGCCGCGCTCGCAGTGGCCGCCTTGCGTCCCGTGAGATCAACGATTCCATTGAAGTAGTCACGTCGACTTCGGCACCGTCGGTCATAGGGAAATGCAAACAATGTCAACCCGGCGGCGCACGCCCAGAGCACCGCCGGCGAACCATTGGCAGAGTAGAATCGCCGTGCTCGAAAGGCTTGCGAGCAGACCTCAACGTCACCAACACACGAGGCATCGTTGAAGAGCACATCCAGGTCTTCCATGCGCGCGTACGAGGCAATCTGCACGACGAATGCTGCGGTGAAGACGACCACCGAGTAGACCCCCATCGTTGCGCAAATCGGTGTGCAGCCCCGTTCGTAGACCACCTCGTGGTTTGAGAGGACAAAGACGGACGCGCATACGCACAACAGCCCGCCAAAGACGAGCGCCGCCGCCACCAGATCGTCGGCGAGCGCAATCCCTCGCGCCGTCACATCCTCGTGCGACATGGTAAACGAAATGGCCTCAGTGGCGTGCGTCATGCCCGCGCGCACCACGCGTATTCCCGCATAGCCCAAGAAGGCTGCCGAGAGCGCCACCACGTTTTCGCGGCGCTCGCGTGGGTCGTGTCCCTTTTCGCCCGCTTGAGGTCCCGACCAACCAAACAAGCCCACGGCCGACCAGCCTCCAAAGAGTGTGTAGATGGCGTCGGCGATGCGCGCATTGCTGCCGCCATGGTGCAACCCAATCCACGAGGCGGCCACGAGCAGAATGCACGCGAGCCCGCGCTGCTCAAAGAGGTAGCTGGGCTCCACGGGCGGCGCGCCGATGAGCCCCACGAGGATGAGCGAGGTGGTGCGTAACGAGGTGGGCACGTCGGCGACAACGGTGGTGGGTAGCGCGTTGAGGGCATCGAGCGCAATGGACGAGGCAAAGATGCAGCACGCGGCCACAATATTTCCCTCGGCGGCAAGCTCGCCGCGCCGCTCGGAGCGCTCGGCCGACGTCTCGTCGCGTGAGATGGTGCGGTCGGCCACCGCCTCGGCCACCACCGCCGCCGCCGCCATGTTTAGCTGCTCCTCCATGTCTGTTTGACAACGGGCATATCGATAAGGACTATTGTGTAGACGTGGAAGAGCAGCGCGCATGGCACTTCCCAACCTCGGCACGCTCTCGCTTGGGCCGGCGTCCACGGGGGCAGAGGTGCCATGCCGGCACTTTGGAGGGCCCGTCTCGGAGGAGGAGGAACTCGAGCTCGCATTCAAGCGTTTTAAAGCCGTGCAGGAGCTGAGGGGACAGATTGAACGGGGCGAGGTGTCCAATGAGCCACCAGGCAGAAGGGTTAGTAACCGCGGCATCTTGAGCAACCTCTACCAATCGGTCCAAGACGACAGCGACGATGACCCGCTATTACTAACGTCGCTCGCACTGGGGTACCAACGCCACGTTGGCGACTCGTGGTCTAAGGCGTTTGACGATGACGTGCAGTGTCCCGAGTCATGGACCACCCCGGGTCCGGCCTCCATTATCCGCATGCGGAACTACAACTGGTGCTATCCCGGATCAAACTTGGACGATGACCGCGCACAGAGCTACATGCTCAAGGCGTCGCTCTTTGTGGATTTAACGCAGCAGCGACGCACAACTCAGTCCCGCAAAACCTTTCCAGCCGACTACATCAATCGGATCACGTCGCAGAAATTTTACGGAACCGACACGGAAGACATTCTGGCCAGATTCTTGGCCGAGTGTGCGACATACACCTCTACGACAACGAATACCAGGCCGCTCTACGAGGACAATACCTTTCCACCCGCTCGGGGCGAGATACGTTTGGCTCCCGACGACTCCGACGACGACATGCAAGACTTCGCCGACTTCCGTGTCGACGAGGAAGACGAAGAGGACGAGGACGAGGAGCTGACCTGGCTGCGCGGCATTTCACCTCGCCAGATGGAGATCTTTGACACCTACTACAGTCGGCGGTGGGATGTAGACGCATCATCGTTAAACACTCAAGAATTGCAACACCTAACAGCCTCTGCGATGGACTTGTGGAATGTACCTTGGGAACAGCGACTTGGTCTGCCAGGGCGTGGATGGATCACTCGCGAGGGCTATACCTTCTGGACCGCTGACGAGTACAAAACGATTTCCGATCACATCCAGTTTCTTCTTCTAAACACCTCAATGTACCACGACGAGTTCCAACTCCAAGACGACACTTCTGGAAACACTGAATACACAGATGGTGAACTTGCCTTCAAAGGACCAACTACAATGAACTACACCGACTCCCATCCCAACCGGTCGCTGTATTGGCGCTCTTCGCACCCAGATTTCGACCACCGATCATTTCATTTGGCACCCGAACACCAAAGCGCCATCGATTGTTTGGACATATCGGTCCACGTGCCCATTGAGGAGCGCGTAGACCTGAACGATCGCACTGAGCACTCAGACGGCAGCTCAGACGGCAGCTGCAAGATTGATACACGCTCGCTCGCGTATCCGGGCACGGGTAGGGACGCCATCGTGATAGTGCGACCTTATTCCTACCACTCGGAGAATCTCGATGACAACGAACCGCTGCACACCGACGTGTTCGCAGGCAATCCCCCCAATGAGCCACAGACGAGGGAAAACATCTTCTTGCAATGGCTGCAGCAAAACGAGCTCCGGAGGTGGGGCGTCGCGCGCACCGACGATGGCAACATCGGTGATGATGGCTGGTACACTGGCTTTCGCGACAGCTACGAGTTTAGGCACTTGGTTGCTACACCCGCATCCTCCATCTGGGGGAGCCTCTTCAATAGAAGCAGGGGCAACATGACCAATACCAGCGCAGTGGCCAAGGTGCCCGGGGCCAACGTTCGCGACGTGATGGTGACCGAAGGCGATTTTTACAATGCCGAGGTGGGCGAAGTGCTCCCGTCGACACTCTCCGACCTTCCGGCCGTGCACAAGGTTCCACAAGGCCTTGCATTTTTCGTAGGGGTGAATATTGAAAATGGCGAGGACCAAGATCCGTGCCGATACGTCGAAGCGATTATGAATCAGTGTTTGCGTCGCGGGAGCGAGGGACAAGATCATGGCTGCATTGCCTGGCTCCTCGATGAGATGGGCAAGACTCCGGGCTATGAAGCCATGGCAAACGCTGAAGTCTTGTATTCTGACAACCATTGGGTGTCGCAGTCGACGCACATGGAGTCCACGAAGACTCCGTATGAACGCCAGACTGGTATCAAGTTGACAAACTTTAGGGTCGCATCCTTGCCCCTTGATCCGGAGGAAGGGCCAGCGCACAGTGGTGGTATTGAAACGTCCCGCTTCACTGCCGGCTGCAAGCTCGGATTTGGGATTGTTGAGTCGGACCACCACGCGCTCCACGGCGGTGATGGGGCGGCAACCGCGCGGCGCAGACGGGGTGTGGAAACCGCGCGTGCCACCCTTCGGGCTGATTGGACAGCGGCGCGCGCACAAGTCGTCGACATCTGAAAATGTGCTCGGGTTTTACGTTGCGCATTTTCGTGGCGGGTGAGGCCAGTGAGGCGGTGAGTGGCGGGAGGGTGGCGGAATTCTCCATGTGATCTCTGGCGCCTCCTCCTCCTCTGCGCCGTTTGGCTCCGCGCCAAACGCATCCTCTTTCCGCGACATGCCGCGCGCGTTTTCTTCTCACGAGCATCACACTCGTAACCAAAGCTCATGCCTATTAGCGGCGAGCACGCATTCCAAGCAAGTGGAGCCGTCTGAAGAGCGCACGACTCGTTTTGCAGATTTTTGCAACGCTGCGCGCAACGTAAAACCCGAGTACTTTCTAACTCTGCCGTCCCGGCTTCTAACATCCCCTCATTTTTCTTCTAGAAGTGGGCCAACTCTTCTACTTCTGGAGCCAGCGCACAGGCCACGGCAGATGGATCTCCGAGTGATCTCAAGCGTTACTATTTAAATTGTGCATTCTTTTTCTGTATCTCGTGGGGCAGATCCATCTGCCGTGGCCTGCGCGCCAGCCCCAAAAGTAGAAGAGTTAGCTCATTTCTAGAAGAAAAAAGAGGGGATGTTAGAAGCCGGGACGGCAGAGTTAGAAAGTGCTTGGGTTTTACCGTTAAATGCAAACACTTTCTAGTAGTCTTGCGGCGTGTGGTCTGGGTGAGGGGCAGTGCACACATGCGGAGCGCGCTCCTACGAAACTTGCGACTTGTGAGCTACTTAGGGTTGGGGTTAGAGAATGCCCGTGGACGTTGGTGGGCGCACGTTCAAGACCAAGACTGCCTTAGAAAACGAGCTAAAGCGCATCTCCAAAATCCCAAGCGAGGTGGCACAGAACCAACCCTTTTTGCTTGCTTGCGTAACGTGCTATTCCAAAGTCCAAGACGCAATTGCAGACGTCGATGGTTGTCTTACGGGAGTTACGTGCGGTCCCAACCCAGCCAAGGCACAATACGGCACTGGAACAAACGTCTATTGCTTACAGGCGCAGATTAAGGGTCTTGGTGAGCCAATGTGCATGTCATCAGACTACATTGCACGCTCGGTTGTCTCACGTGCCAGTGCCGATGCCGTTCGCGCACGTCGACCGGTAGCGACTAAGATTGAGAAACTCCGCGATGCTGTCCAGCCCCAAATTGCAGACTTTAAAGACTCCGCGCGGGGCAATTCGTGGGCATGCAACGGTTGCCAAAGCCCTTTGAACGACTTGATCCCGGCGTTCAGGCATGTTGACCACACAGGAGGCTATGAGTTTCGGCACCTAAAGAACGAATACGCGCGCATTCACCACAACGGAGACGTGACACAGATCGACACGACAGCATTTGCAACCTTCCATGCACAAAACGCGAGGTTACAAATGCTGTGTATTCATTGCAATGTACGCAAGAAGCGCAAAGCGCAGGACACTTACGTTTCAGACAACCCATTGGCCCTTGCGCGACCAACCAAGCCTGGGGCCAGCAGCTAGCAAAGCGCCCCAAGATGTTTTTAACGACCCGGAGTGGGAGTATATTTTCCACGGAATGATGTACCATATGTCGTGACAACGCGCGGTCGGGTGAATGTGCGTTACTTTTTTGAAAAAACCTCGTGCTCGGAACGTCACATGTTCGAAGGCGCGTGCACGAGGCTTGTTACAAGCGAGAGCTGAAACTGCAGTCCATCCAGCCAACTCACGGCGGAAAGCATAACTTCTCGTTTTTTAAAGCAGTCGCGGACGTCGCGAATGCGCTTCTCTTCGGCTTGTTCCAACATCCTGCGGGATACGTCTAAGGGCGTTGGCGGTCCACGGCCACCCTTTGACATCAATTCCTGACATTCGTGGATAGTACTAATCACTTCACTGGGATAGTGCCACCCTTCATCGAAAGAGTTGGAAAAGCACAGGAGAACATCGTTGTTATCCATTAGCATAACGTTGTATTTCCGCATGTACCCTTCTTCGGATAAAAAGTGCACAGGTGCCATGTAGTTCCACCACCTGCTGTTGAGGTCACCTGGTGGCGAGACGAGCAGCATGGCGTTCGTTGTCTTGAGGAGTTTGGCGAGACTTGTTCCCGTGGATTCTGTCTGGTGGGAGTCGGAGCCGCGGTCAACGATTACGGCATTTGGTTTGAGACGCTCTGCCCGCTCCCAAACCGTTGGATCGTCCCAGGAACCTTCCACACCGGCACCCCGATGGTTTCCGACGCTGAACACGTCGCATTGGGGAAACGCTTTCTTGTACATTACATCCGCCCGCGGCGAGCCACCCAAGATCATGATGATAAAGCTGTCACCTGGAGTCTCAAGCGACAGGCGCTGAGCGTCGCGCAACTCCGCATCCGCCTCATCGCGCGGCGCGTGCTTGAGGGCGATGAAGGGAAGCATGCCCACACACTTTCATCACACCAACTGTGGGTTATCGCAAGTGCTAGTTTTTAAACAATCGTGAGTTTTCTAAAAAATTTCTAACGGGTGGCAAGGCCCACCACCTCCCACCCCGACGCATGTCTATGCGTCGAGAGCCGCGATTGCATCGGCGTGCCGTGAAGAGCCCGACGCATCATCATGCCCACTGCGTGGTCCTCCACACTGCTACCCGCATCCATGATGGCCGCCCTCGCCTTGCCCAAGTCGGAGTTCTTGTCGCGCAGCGCAGTCCAATTCGGCGCGCTCACGCTCATTGTATACGCGCCACTAGCGTGCACCAGCCGCTCGAGTGCTACGCGTGCTTGGATCGCGTTTGTATTCATCGCTTGCGGCGACACGTACATTGCCGACGCCCCAGTCGTCGAACGCGCCTGCACAAGCACGTGCCCCGCAAACTCGGCGAATCGCGTCGTCAACATCGTACACCCGCCTTCCACAGTCTCCCACAAGCTGAGCCGCCGACCAGCGCCGCGCAGGCCCAGCTCGACATTCATGCGCTCGTGCGCAATACGAATGGCCGCCACCGCGTCTGGTCGCAGCGTCACAAAGTAGCAATTCGCCGGGTGCGACAGCTCGGCGAGCGAGGCGCTCGCCGTTCCCGGCTGCGTCAATGTCTGCTCGAGCGAGCGCTGCATTTGCCCACCCACTTGCGACAGGCTTGCCAGTAGCTGCGACAGCGTCGGCTTTGGTGCATTCGAGTCGCTGCTCTGCAGGTTGCGCACGGCCACGTTGGCCTCGAAGAATGGACGCCCCGACTCTCCACTCGCCAGATCGTTGAGCTGCTTGCGCGCCTCTGCGTCGACCACCACCAGCTGGTTGCCATTCTTGTCAAGCGTTAGCTTTGAGTCCTTGGCCATGCTGCCCACGACGGTCTCGACAATCTTGGCCTGCATGTCGGAGACGCGCTTTGCGATTTGCACGCGCTGATCTTGAATCGCCTTTGTCGCTCTCAGCGTGGCTTCGTCGGCCGTGGTGATGACCTCGTTGACCTCGCCACCCACGGCACCCGACAGCAGGCGTAGGAATACCCACAGTCGATCTTGCGAAATTGCCGAGTGTCGCCGAAACTCAGTCCAAAGCCCGTCACGTCGCTGCTCGGCCGTGACGCCCTCTTCGCCCACGGCGTCGAGCAAGCCCTCGACGCGCTCGACGGCCGCGCCGTTTTCGGGCACCAAGGCGCTGGTGGCCACGAGGGCGCGATTGACAATGCGCAGCCAGTTGGCCGTCGTAAAGTCGTCTGGCGTCACGTCCTCGGTCACCTCCACGTCCTCGGAGAGCGTCGCGCCCGTGGCCGCGGCCGATGCAAACCTGAGCTCCCGCGCCGGTGGCGCCACGTAGATGTTGGTGGCGCGGCCTTTGGCCCGCGCCTGTGTGCGCACGCTCAGCGTGGCCTCGTGGTACTTGGCCTTGGCGGCCTTGGCCTCGGCCGCGTCGCCGAGCACGCTCGTAGCACACCGGTCGCACGCCACGCGCGCAATGCCCGCATCCACTGGAAAGGAAAGCGCCCCGCGCACAATGGCGCACGGGCGCGTGACGAGGATGCCGTGCTCGGCCGACGCCGACGACGGCGCGTGCCAGCAGCCGCTGCGCTCGGGCTCGTCGTAGGCCACGGCCTCGCGCGTCGCGTACAAGGGCGCCATTTGCGCCAGCTTGAGCGTGGCCGCCGCCTCGCGCAGCGCCGCCTTGACGGGTGTCGAGGTGGCGTCCGACTCGGCCAGCTGTGCGCAGCGCGCCGCCACGTGCTCGAGCGTGGCCACGCGCGCCGCCGCGCGGCCGGCGGCGCCCGTTGAGGGCATCCAGCGCACGGCGTGGGGCACCTCGATGCCGCCCCGGTAGTCGTTGGCATCGACGGGCGCGCCGGCGCCGAGCACGGCGTAGTTGCCCTTGAAGGCTGCAAGTGTCTCGACGGCCGTGGCCGCACCACCACACGCATCGTCCTCTGGCAGCGCCGCGAGCGCCGCGTGCACCTCGGCCTCGGTGGGCTCGTCGGTACCGTCCAGGAGCAGCTTGAGGTGCGGCAGCACGGCGCCGAGCGCCTCGGGCGAGGGCAGCGCATAGGGCAGGCGGGCGTCGACGGCGGCAATGTCAGCGTCCGTCTGCTGCGCCACGGCGGAGCACGTGGGTCCACGCTGCCCGACCAGCCCGCGCGCGACGACCCAGTTCGAAAAGTCGGTGTCATCATTGGGGGCGGAAACGGACAATGGATCAAACCAGAGTGGAATCAGCTTCAGTATCGCCTTGGCCGTCTCGGCCGCGACATTCGGGGGAAGGGGCACATCGATAGGCTCGTTGTTGGCAACGGCCGTGTAGATGGCCGCTCCCCACAGCACCATTGCGGCCAAAGCCGCACCGGCCCCGGCCCTGGTTAGACTTTCCAGCCACTTGCGTTTAAACTCCTCCTTGGTTTCATTCACTGCAAGCGCAGCAACCCCCTCTCTCAAGCTTTCAATGTCTGGAAACAGGTTGCCAGCGCTGGAGTCGGGCTGCGCGATCGCTCCCTCCACGGGCTCCTCATCGGCAGCGTCGGCCTGAGCTGCCGCCCTCTGCACCGCGTCCGACAACTGCCTCCTCTTCCGCAGAGCGGCATTGCGTGTCTTCTTCATCTTTGCCAGCTCTGCTTCCATCGTTTCCATCTCTGCTTCCATCGTTTCCATCTCTGCTTTCAACGCTTCCGATCCGGTCCTGGAAACATCGAGCTCCACTCCCAATTGGTCCACACGGTCCTCCCACTCCACAATCCGTTGAATCGCCTTGTCCCGCTCGCGCGCCGCCTCGGCTCTCGAGTTGTGCGCCGCGGTCAGCTTTCCCTCGTAGTCTTGTATGTCCGACGCCGTCTGCGCCTGCAGCACCGCCTGTGCCGCCTCGCGCGCCTTGAGCGCCTCCTCACACTTCGCCGCCGCCAGCTCTTTCTCACCGAGGAGCCTCTTCAACGTACTAAACTGTTCTCCCTGCGCCGTCAGGGCTGCATTCAGCCGCACCTCTTCCGCTTCGCAACTTGCCAGTTTGGCCTTTTTGTCTTCCAGGGTTGCCTCCAGCGCGCGCTCCCGGCTCCCGGCCTTTGCAATCGCATCGGCCAGCTGCGACTCCCTAACCTGGAGACGATGCACTTGCTGTCCGAGTGTGACCTTCTCGTTGGCCAGTACCGCCTTCTCTCTCTTCAATGTCGCCTTTTCAGTCTGGCATTGCTTGAGCATTTTCTCCACCTCGGCCTTTTCGGTGCGGAAGCTTTCCTCGCGCTCCTTTTTTATCTGACGCTCCGTCGTCAATTCCACATTCAACCTGGCCTTGTCCTTCTCGCAGCGCTTCAATTCTCCTACAAGTGTCGCCTCGCGCTGCTCGCACGCCTCGACCGCTGCGTGCTTTTCGTTGAGGGCTGCCTGATTTGTGGCAAACATTGCACCGAGCACCTCCCGCTGCTTGTTGCAATCGACCAGCTCTGCTTCGAGCCGCGCGATCTCGACACGGGTGCTTTTGAGCTGCGCACCGCGCGTCTTGGCGAGGTCCGCTTGCTTGTCGCGCTCAATCTTTACCGCTTGCAGGGACGCCTTTGCACGGTTGAGCTGTTGCCTGAGGGTTCCGATCGCATTGAACCGCTTGGCGGATATGGATTCCGACTTTGCGAGATCCCGTGCTTGCTTCTCGATGGCCCCGAGAATGAGGTCCGCGACTCGCTTGGCCCCTCCCTTGCGACCCTTGGCAGACTCCAGGTACGTTTTGAGCTTGCGAAGCACCTCGAGCAGCTCGGTTCGCCGCGTCTCGCGTTCTGCGTCTTTGGCCACATCGGTCCACTTGTACTTGAGAAGCTCGCCCAAAACCGGTTGGGTGATGTCGCCACCGATGACGGCTTTGCGAATGACCGGTGTCTCGAGGAGCAGGCGCAGCGCCGGGACGAGCGCCGCGAGGTCGGCGGGGGCGTTGCGCTCGAGCGCCTTGGTCTTGGCCTTGAGCGCACGCACGAGCCCCGCGCGAATGCCACCGACCGCCTCTGGCGTGTACAGCCCCGGCGGGGCGAGCGCGAGGCCCTTGTCCAGCCCATCGGTGGACGCGTCTGTGGGCGCCGTCGACCACAGCGTGGCCATGCCCGTTTGCAGGTAGGCGGAATCGTCGGCGCCGAGCACGAAGCGGCCCTCGAGTACGCGCTGCGCCGCCCTCTTTTGCTTGTTGAGCACGTGCGTTTGCAGCGCGCTCGCAACGCGCTGCTTTTTATCCGTGTGGTCGAGCTGAAGCCCCGCGTGCAGCTGGTGCATGCAAGTGTCCACAAAGGCATCATACGCCTCCTTCTCGGTGGGGGTTGTGCCCATGGCACGCGTGCACCCAAACGGTGTTTCTTTTTGTCGCACACACACACACCCCACACCGACGATCAAACGGGTCGTTTAACTCACACACTACGACGGAATGGTTATCCCCACAAGCGCAGCGCGCTGACGCGCGCGTAGACCTCGTCCACGACGGAGGCCTGAACACCGACGCCGCCCATCGGAACCGCCTGCAGGGGACCAAGGCCAAGAAGGTTGTCGATTGGCCCGTCTCCCGTATCCGGTTGTTGACCGGGATTGGGCACGTTGAGCTGTTCGAGAAGCCACTGTATGTCAGCAGCGTTTAGAGGGGGAGTTGGTTCCGGCGGCTGTGGCGGCGTTTGTCCGACCGCCGCTGCCGCCTCCCTTTCATCCTTCTTCTTTTTCTTATCCGTTGCTTTTTTCTTCGCCAAATCTGCAAAGCCAGGGTAATATTTTTCAAAGAGCGTCTCGAGCTTGTCTGTCAGTGCATCGTCAAACTTATCTAGCTTGATGTTTCTCCTCTCTGCATTGTGTGGGAGCTCCGATTGATTCTTGGAAGCATCGGCCAGGCTTTGAATCTCATCGATCATTGTGACAAAGCTAGGTCGATTTGCCGCAGTGGCCCGCGCATCAAACTTCTTTTCGGGTACTTCGCGTATCCTCGAGGGATTGATCCCACCGATGATGTACGCGTGTTGGTACTTAAGAACCGAGTAAAGTTTGAACCATAGCCCACTGAGGTCATTTGCGGTAGTCTCTCCAGCGAGCCAGTTGACGGACCGCAGTCCCTGGTTATTGTGAGCATATTCGCGTATGGCTTTCCAAGTCTTGGACCATTCGGTCCAGTTATCCCGCAGCGTTTTCATGCCCTCCCGCATCGGATCGGTGAGCATAAACTTTTGCCTCAGTATCCGTTCCATTTCAACAATGGGCTCCTTCCACAAGTGTACCCCCTTTGCCGCATTGATGATCTCGTCGGTTGACTTGTCGTTCCAATCCACCTGCTCCGCATACCACTTCTTCCACTGGCTGGTCATCTTTTGCGTCGGCTTTGTTGGGTCTGTCAGCTTTGGCATCCAGGCCTTGATTGTGGTATGCGGGAGCGGTTCCCATGTGGCATACTTGTCGCCGCGGTACCTATCCCCCCCGTCGCCGTAGAGAATCGGCAAGACCTCACGCGCCAGCTCCTGATTCTCCAGCATGGACTTTTGGACCTCATTCTCCGGATCGTTCCAGTAGAGGTAGAGCCGCGCACGGTCGGGACGATAGCCGTCGCGCACAAAGCTGACCGCCTTGTATATTGTGGACATGGCGAGTAACACCGGTCCGGCCAAATTGACTCCCACCCTCAGATCTTGCCACAATATGTCGGTAAAGTCGCGCACCCATTCGCCACCCATGAGCTCCGACGCGAATGACGAATCGGCGAACTCTTTAACCAATGTGCCTAAGTTGCCGAGTTGTCCACTTAAAAACGAACTTGGAGTGTCTCGAATTTTCCTGTATGCACCCCTGATCTCTTTTGCTTTTGCAACAATGTCGCCCAATGGTACCGCTCGGCTACCCCACCCCGCATTGTTCATTCGCCCCTGCAACGCCTTCAATAGCATGTACTCGCTCTTGGCGGAGAAGAACCAGTTGGTGGCGATTGGAAAAATTGTGGTGCCCATAATTCCTCGCAGCCACTTGGCACTATCGTCTTCGACACTGAGCGCGCGTTTTATGCGTTGGATTGCGGGTGGCCAGAGCGACTGGCCACGATGGTACCGATTGTGGATGCCCTTGAGGGTTTCGCAAATCGCAAACCAGGTCATGTATATGGGCGTCGTGACCGTGGCCACACCAGAGACGCTTGCAATACCGAGCGCAATGGGAACCGCAGTCAGAGTCGCCTGTATCGGGTTGTCGTGTGTCCACATGCTGGCATACTTGGCAAAGCTGCACACGTAGGCACAAGCTCCACCAGTGTCGTTGACAAACTCGCCTCCCGCCAAGACTCGCCTGTTTTCAGAGTCGCGAAAGAGCCGCTTCAGCTCGGCCATCTTCTTCTGGCGATCTTCAAACGGCGTTCCCGTGACGACGCTAGGAAGCGGTGGCAGTGTGCCATACACGTCCGAAACCGCATCTGTAGATGACGACGATCCGGGCGAGCTCGGCTCGCTGCGTGAGCGCTTGGACGCAAGCTCCTTGCAATGCACCGCTGCGATGCGCACATACGCCGGGTCGTTGGTGACGAGCGACCACTGACCAATAGCGGTATTGTTCAGCGGAGTCGTTTTGAACTGCTCGTCGACCGCTCTCACCACGCCCTCCATCAGTGCGAGCTCTGCGGCTTTTAGCTTGTCCGCTTGGTAGCTCGCCACTTCTCCGATACGCTCAAAGGCATCTTCAGAGTTCCACGCGTCATCAATCACGCGCTCCAATGCTTGCCGAACCTCGATCTCGACCCCAATACGGCGACTCTCAAGCGTGCGCAGCTTCTCGTCGTCTCCGAAGACTGTATACGGAAGATACGGAAGCGCTTCCGGATACAGAGCATCGGTGCGCATGTACGCGTTCATATTGGGGCGCAGAAGGGCATTATCGGCTTCCTTTTCGCGCTCCATGGCAATGTGCGCGTCAATTAGTTTCATGAGCGCGTCGTGCCCACCCGTTTCTTCGTTTAGCATCTCGCCTAGCTCGGTCGTATCATCGTCAAAGACGCCCAGAGCACCGAGCGCATCCGCTTGGGCCCGAAAGGAGTAGAGCAAATTGACCATGCGCGAGTCGGAAGGCTTTGCCTCAATGGACATCTTGATGGCTTCCACTGTAATGTTTTTTGCATGGTTGTAGCTACGGGAATCGAAATCTTGATCGCGAGACACATCACCAGAAGCCTTGCGCTTCTTCGAAAGAACTTCTTCCTTTTTCAGTACAAACGGCTTGGAAGGGGGCATGGACATGTGCACGCCACGAGCTTAAAAGAAACACGGTGCTATTCTTTATACAATGCACTAGTAGTAAAACTAGGTTATCCATGCGACGTGGCTGATTAATCCACCAATACCGATTGCGCGATGGCACACAGCTCTCCGAGCCGGAGCGCAGCGGGGGGGTTTGCGCCAGGCCCCAACAATGCGCGCAGCGAGGACAGCACCGCGCGGGCATCAACCTGGTCGACTATCGGGTTTGGTCCTTCAATGGCACTCAGCTGCGGCGCGTCGCTGCCCATGACACCTCGCGCGAGGGCGTTGCCCACAATGCCCGCGGCGAGGGCGTGCATGCGCACGTGCCGCCGCACCTGGTCTCGCTCCGTCGCTCGCTGCACGCTTCCCGCCTGGTGGTTTGCCAATTCCGTCTCCTTTTTCTTGTAAGCACCGAAACTAATTGTTGCCCGATTTCCATAGTAGATCAGGTCGACTCCCTCGGCATACTCTTTAGAGTCGGGACCCACGAGCTCCTTCATATTGTCTTTTACGGTCTTGTATGCTTCCCTACGCGTGGCCGTGGCAGGATTTGCAACCGCGGACGACTTCGCTTGCGCCTCCCCCTTGGGATTAAGATTCCACATGGTCACCTCATCGTCCAAAAAGACGGCGAGCGCACGCTCAGTAATCTTCTCCCACTCGAGCACCCAAATCTCCCATGGCATCGCCACACCTATTGTACAATTGTTCGCATTGGTGAGGTCGTCGATAAACACCAGCTCAGAACTGCGCAACCGCTTGAGCTCACTCGCCAGTCCGTCTGCGAAGCTCGGCTTTCCCGCGACATCCCAATCCACTTGTGCATCTACCTGCTCTTGTGTATCGCCCTTTTCCGGCAATGGCTTGCCATTCTCGTCCACGGGTGCCTTTAGAATCTCGCGCTTTGCATCAATGTCAAGGTTTGGATTGGTCCAGCTCTGCCACCGCGCATCGTCGTCGTAGCGCAAAAAGGGTAGCACACATTCCTTGGAGGCCGTTTTCCACCTGCTCGCTGCCGTGTCGCGGTACCCCTGTGAGCGCAGACTCGCGGCGTAGGCTTCTGCATCATTGCGCACCTTGTGCCGCTTCAATGCCCTACCAGTCACCTGCTTGGCCTTCCACGTTAACCCAAGGGTACCGGTCACAGCTGCTGTTCCGAGGAGGGCTTGTGTTGTGAAAATAGCCGGACTCCAGCCTTGTAACATTGTCCAGGTCCATCCTAGCCCGTAGAGGACGGCTTGGGCCGCAGCTGGGCTGACACCCGTGGCTGGGTGCACGGTGGTGCCATGGAGACCCTCCAATGTATCGCCTCCTGGTATGACGTAATGTGCCAGGTCGGTGTCGCTCATTGCCAGGGTGGTAGCGTCTGCAGAAACGACACCGGGGTCGGTAGCGGCAGGCACAGCTGGTGCCGGTGGGGCCTGTGTCGACGTTGTAATGTACGATTCGATAATGTTCATTGTCCGGCGCAGCTCGGCAAAGTGCGAATTGGCGTCGCGCTCCGCCACGTATCTGGCCTCTTCAATCTCACGCTTGAGTCTGGTTTCGATTTCATCGTCCGACTCGACTCGTACAGGTATGGCGACACGCGCGTCGCCATCGCTGAGCACCAAGGACGTGGAGAGTGCCGAGTTGCTTCCCTCACCGGCGAGTAGTAGCAGCGCCTGCAGGGTGCGCTCCGCATTCCACGCCAATGTCGACACGCGACTCGCCAACTTTCGTTCCTCCACGCCCAATGTGTGCTGCTTGGCCGCGCCATTGGCACGGTTGGGCACATTGGTGCCGTTTGGACCGACTGCGTTACCGAGCTCCGGCTCCGATGCCCAAAAACACACATCGACGGCGTTGGTCGATGCATCTCGAATGCGCGCATCAAGAATTGCCGGATGCATCGGAAGCGGTCGTTGCGGTGTGCCGCCACAAGGAAAAACGGGACAGATGCGTGCCGCTGCCACGGCAGCAGTTGTCGGCGTGCCCTGTGCAGCATCCAGCGACGCAAGGAGCGCATCGATGGACGCCAGAACATCCGCGGTCCACACGGGCACCGATCCAAACATGGGCGCCGGAACGGGCGGGTAGACGAGTCGCGGTGGCGCCTGGCCGTAGCCATAGGGCACGTAGAATGCGAGTGCGCGCGCTCCCGATGCGACCGAGAGGCTGCTCATGGCCTCGACGAGCGCCTTGTCGGAGGCGTGCAGGGCCTTGGTCGCACCGTCCAAGTGAACCGTATCGGGATAATCGAATCGCAACGCGGCCATGCGTCGCTGCACGATGCGCGCAGCGTCAACTTGCACGGGTGGCCGTTGCGGCTCTGCGTCGGCACGAACCAAGCCGTTGACTGCCGCATCGAGCGCAATGTCCGACAGCAGTAGCGACGATGGGTAGGCGGCGGCAATGGCGGCGGCGACGCGTGTGTCCAGGTTGGGCAAGGCCGTCGCACGCGCATAGGCGTGCAGGCCGTGTACGGGCTTCATGAAGAGCGACTGCAACGGCTCCGATGGCAAGACATCGGTATCTGGCTTTGCCGAAAGCCGATTGCCCGTGGCAACGAGCGTCGCCCCAATGGCGCGCATGCGGCGCACAATCGTCTTGCTGAGCACCCCACGTGTGGTAACGGGCTGGGCCACCAGCTGCAAGCGGCGCGCCAAACGCGCCGCGTCGCGTCCCGCTTGCGTCGCCAGCAGCGCGGGGTCGGCCGTTGCAGACTCGGACAGCGGCACGAGGCCCGACCACGCCTGCACGGTGACCGCCTCCAAGAAGGCACCGCACGCGATGCAACGACGCGCCGCGCGCACCTGTGCCGTTTCCACGACGGAGACGACGCGCGCGGTCGGTTCGGGAAGCGCGTGCAGTTTGAGCAACTCATCCGTCCAGAGCTCGGCAAAGAGCGACATGGCCACGAGCGCCGCCTCCGTGTCGGGCAGCTTGGAATGAGCCAACAGCGTGCCCGCCTGTGCGGCGGCGGCGCCCTTGTGACAGAGTGTGAGGATGCGCCTCTCTACCTCCTCGTCGAGCTGTTCGTATGCCTCCGCGGCCCGAATGTCGCCAGGCAGCTGCAGCACCAACGAGTACGACTCTTGCTCCAAGCGTAGTGTATGTATTACTGTTACCGTGGTCCAATAGTCTGTAGCATTGGAAGTGCCGTCCACAAAGGCGTGCACAAAGAGGCATCGAGGTCCCTTTGTCTCCCAGGTGCGATTGGCTTGCACAATCGCACTTGCTGCGGCACGTGCTGCGCGCGTGCCAACCTTGGCCGCATCGTGCAGTGGTGAAAACTCACGCAATGTGCCCGTCTGTAGCTGCACGTCGACAAAATTCGTATCCGCGTCTGCGCTTGACGGGAAGAGGTAGGCCGGGTTCTGAATCTTGTGAGGAAGCTCGCGAAGGTATGCCGGAGCCACAGTTATCCGCTGGTCTTCGTCGGTTTCAATCCGTGGGAATTTTTCCTCACTGGCATTGGTGAGCTGCTCCATGAGAATGGCCCCTTCCGAGTGTGGTGTGGTAAACCGAGCGTGCAACTTGGTTTGCACGTTGTTGAGTACATATTTGAGTACGACACTTCGTTGCTTTCCAAGTAGCTTTTTGAGCGTCTCATCCGGGCTTCCTTGGTTGGGATCCGGTTGTGGACCCAGTCCCTTGAACTTGGCCGTGATTGTTGAAAACACAGAATCGAAAATCCAATAGTCAAACCAAGTCCATGCGTAATTCTTGTTGGTAAAATCCAGCGATGGTTTGGGCGTACCGTCGGGGTTGAGAGGGTTGGTCTGCTCTTTGAGCATACGATCAAAGGCGTGGATGGCCACCTGGAGTCGCCTGAGATCTTGGATGGATCCCGACATCACGTGGCCCAAGAGCTGCTTGTCGGCGCGATCTGTGGAAAATCGAAAACGCAAACGTGGTCTGCCCTCGCACGCCGCTCTACTCTCATTGTCTTCCACCTCCACCCGGAGGTCGGTCTGTATGCCCGCCGCTTCCGAAATGGTAAACTCGGAGAGGTCAACCCGGTTGGGAATCTGCGACAAGGCGTATGCGCCGCTTGCCACAGTGAACGACTCCCCAGGCTCCGCTGCCAACAGCCACTGCAAAACGACGGCTTCGGAGGCAAACTTTTCATTGGCCATGGTACTGGCAAGGGCAGGTGTTTGCAGAGACATGACTGCCGACAGGGACTCGATCACCGTGGCGAGCTCGCCAATGGTAAAGTAGCGCTTCGCGGGTAGCGGCTGCACACGCGCTTGGAGCGCTTCTGCAATGCCAGAAATTCCAGCGGTTGTCCACGTCTCCGGGCTGGATACAACCGTTCCTACGCTTCCCGCGACTGCTTCGGCCATTGCACTCCAAGTCTTCTTGTTGCCGACTCGCAAATCGAGTTCTGCTTCAAGCGCCTCACCAAGGACCTTGCCAGCGGCGAGTGCGCCAGGGTTGCCCGAAACCAATGCCCAAAAACTGAGCACTCCAGCGCTTAAGCTCGCCGCTTTCATGGCGGTTTGCGCGTCCACTTTTGGGTCTGCATTGGCATCCTTTGGCTGGTCCCAAAGCACTTTGAATGATTCGAACCATGTAAGATCGTCATCATTCACGCCCGCTTCTAGTTGAACCGAATCGTCCGTCGGTTGAGGTACTCCAAAGATTGTACCTAGTCCCAATGGAACGAATATCGATTTTAAAAGATCATTAAACGAGGTCGGTCCGCTGGTAATGGTCTTGCCGAGCAACATCGCCATCATCAAGCCATAGTCGGACATGAACTGCACCACTGCTTTTTTAAACCCCTTTTCGCGCGCAAGCATCACAGCCGTCATGTCATTCACAATGATGCGCGGAGGTCGACTGTAAAAGGAAGGATACGGCGCGTAGACCACCGAAGTTGTGGGGTCGGATACTCGAAAGGATCGAAGCTCGCGCTCACCGAGCTTGAGCTCATTCTTCCCAGTGAGGCGTGTAGCGCCGCGTGCTACCATGTGTTGCCACACGGCCACGGCACAGCGCTCGGGCAGCGCTTGGCCATCCTCAATGCACACGGAGACGGCGCATGGCGAAAAGACCCAGGTTTGCGTCTCCTCGTCCTCGTACATGCCGCGGTGGTGATTGATCAGGTGGATGGTCTCGCCGTCGACGACCTCGTGGGGCGGTATCAAACCGTCGACGAGGGGCACGTAGGCGCCATTGTGCTTGACAATCTGCACCTGGACCATGCCGCTCTGCGCGTAGCGCGGCGGGTCGAGCACGCCGATCGTGCTGGCATAGTCGCGCGTCGGTACCACGAGCGCCGTGCCCGACGGGTCGAGCTGCTTGCGCGTGGCCACCACGGTCGTCTCTGGTTCGTCCGCCTTGCGCCACACGGTGGTGCTCGCGCGCGGCGCGTAGAGCGTGCGCACGCCCTCGTCGGCCATGCCGGACCACCCCAACCCTAACCCAAGGCCCCCGCGCGCGCAATATTCCACAAGCGGTGCAGTCTGTAAGGAAGAGGGAAAACGTGCGCGCGTCAATGAGCGTTCGCCGCGCACCCGAGCTAGAGGCGGCGCCAACGTCGGTGCCAACGTCGGCGCCAACGTCAAACGACGCGGCATCCACCCCCACGGGCTGCGGCATGTCGTACAAGTTTGGCGGCGCGACGATGCCCTGTGGCTTCTTGCTCTCCTATGGAACGGAACGGACGCTGGCCAACACCTACGTCCTGACGGGCAAGACCAAGTATAGCCTGCGCAGCGAGGACACGCTCGCAGCCTGCACCACCGCGCACCCGGCGCCGACCGAGGTCATGAGCGTGAAGACGGCGCTGCACACCAACATGGAAACGTCCATTTACCGCGACGTGTACCGATACCAAGTGGGCAGCCAGAATGGCGACTTTGACGTGAGCGCCGAAATGGACCGCATGGGCGTCGTCGACTGGTCGGCACGCATGGTCGGCGGTGGGCTGGATACGGCGTACGAGGCCGTGCACCAATCGTGCCAAGCCGCATTTGGCGCCGACAATTACGCGCTCTATGCGTTTCGTGTGGGCCGTTAGAGCACGCGTGTGTATTCGTGTGCCCGGTGATAATGGTATTGTTTAAAACCCAAGAGCAACAAGCGCCCATAAAACTCTTCACCATGCCCGACACTCTGGACCTCCCCTACTTTTGGTCCGCACAGCTCGACGGCACTCGGGGCCAAAGTAGCCTTAAGGACACCGCGCGCCAGGAGGGTTGGATCGGACTCATCGTGTTCAACTTTTGTGTGTGGGTCACGGTGGTCGTGCTGGACATTCACCTGCTAGCGTACGAGTTCAATACGACCAACACGCAGGTCCACCTGCTACAGACGGCCGCGCTCGTCACCGTGGCCATTCCGGCGATTACGATGATTCTCTTTACACTGTTACACTACCTTTCCTCAGACCGCCCCTTTTCCTCAGACCCAGACCTGGGTGACAAGAAGGCCCGCACGCTCCCGCCTTTTGCTACCGCTCTCATCTCGGGCGGCCTGCGCACCACACTCATTTTAACCGTTGTCATTCTGCTCCTCAACGCCCAGACTCTGGGAGCCGAGA
>Ga0115000_10000303_pt1 | contig 45638 bp, 37 predicted proteins | sample ArcticOcean_MG_C_6_FD_89690 | JGI IMG/M metagenome (GOLD analysis project Ga0115000, IMG submission 89690) | Marine microbial communities from western Arctic Ocean - ArcticOcean_MG_CB8_128 | ecosystem: Environmental > Aquatic > Marine > Oceanic | place: Arctic Ocean: Canada Basin | collected...
GAATCCAAAGATTATTGCATCTCGAACACCATCAAATTCATGAAGTTTTGCTCGTTCATGGCTTTCCTTGGCTACATGAATAGCGTACTTAAAAATGGGAGGACCCACTAATTGATTGATTACGATTACTGCTATCATTAGTGTTGAGAACTGTGCACCCCAATCTGGAAATTCAACAGCAATTAATGTTGCTAATCCCAATCCTACGCCGGCTTGTGTAATAAAGGGCATCCATCCAATTTTGATAAACTTCCATTCGTCTTTAGCGATTGCCCCACCAACGAATGAGCCTGCCATCGTCCCAACTAACCGAACCCCAAAAAGAGCAAATGCGATCCCGTATACTGTAAGTAAAACATCTATCGAAAGAGATGCTCCTGTTAGGGTGAAGAATGATATGTAAATTATTGGTCCGGTTTCGTGCAGTACTTTTTGGAATTCAGGGCGAACAGTTGAATAATTAGTGACAAAGAAGCTTGCGAAAATGCAAATCAAAAGTGGTTCAATATAAAACTCATGATTAATTAATTGACCAGTAGTGTCTCTAACGAAATGAGCTAGTAAATAAACGCAGAAGCCGATTGAGATTAGAAAAATCGTCTTGAAAATTTGATTGATTCTCAGTTTAAAAAAGAAGACGATCAGTTTATTTAATATCCAACCAATCGCAAAAGATGAAATCAATTCCAAGATTAAAAAAACAATTAATCCTATTTTGAATTCCTCTTTACTGATTAAGGATTTAGAAACTCCGAAACAGACAGTGAACAGTATAATTACCCAGATGTCTTTTACAACAGTAACACCTATTGCTGTTTTTGTAAATGGTCCTTTAGCTCTGAGTTCATTTATGACGGCGATAGCACTAGAGGGAGAGCTGGCGATGAATATTGTGCCTGCTAGTATGCTTACTGCAGCCTTTCCTCCAGTAGTCATGTCTTCCATAAACGGGATGTAATCACTCAGGTAATAGACCCCGCAAGCTCCTATTGAGAAGGTGAAAACTAACTGACCTGCTGTGTTCCATGCAATACTTTTAAATTGGCCCCTAATTTCTTTCAAATACAATTCAGACCCTGCGGCAAACGCAATAAATGCCAATGAAAGCTCATTAATGAAGTTCAGCTTCAAAGTGCCCTCGCTTGGAATCATTTTTAAAATAAAGGGACCGGCTATTATTCCCGTCAAAAGGAATCCTGTGATCAACGGGAGTTTAACTTTCTCAAATACTTTTGAAATTTGATTAGCTGCAATGGCTATGATACCAAATACTGCTATGAAAGCAAGGATGTTTTGAAATTCGTCCATTGCTGACAAAATACTAAAGAATTGGTTTAATAGGCAACCTAACCGAGTAAAAAATATAAATATGATCAAATTCTTATATCAATATCATATTAGGAGTTGTATTTTTACATTCAGATAGCACAAAATAATGCAAAAAGTTTCATTACTACCACAATTAGAATTACTCGTTGAGGATTATAAAAGGCAGAACTTAAAGGTAGGTTTTGTGCCAACTATGGGTTTTTTGCATTCTGGTCATTTATCATTGATTGCGGCATGTAAGAAAGAGTGTGATGTTTGTATCGTGTCTATATATGTGAATCCATCTCAGTTCAATGAACCTTCTGATTTTGATTCTTATCCAAAAGATTTAAAGAAAGACTGCGAATTGTTGCAAGCTGCAAGTTGCGATTTAGTCTGGATTCCAACTGCAGAGGGTGTTCAGTCCATTCCGCTAGATTTGAATTACGAACTAAATGGTGTGGATGTCGCTTTAGAAGGTAAAGAAAGACCAGGTCACTTTAAAGGTGTGATAGAGGTAGTGTACAGGCTTTTTACCGCTGTGAATCCTGATGTAGCATACTTCGGAGAGAAAGACTATCAGCAATATGAAGTAATATCTAAGATGACGCGGAATAACATGTTGAATATCAATATTGTGTCAGTTCCTACAATACGAGAGAGTGATGGGTTAGCCATGAGTAGTAGGAACGTTAGGTTATCTCCAGGTGATCGAAAACTTGCTCCAGAATTACACGCGGTTCTAAAATATCTTTCAACTGAAGGTGATAACAACATAGAGTTCGCAAGAGAGAAACTGATCAAAAAGGGCTTTAAAGTTGAGTATTTAACCCCGTATGAATTGTCAGCTGGAGGGAAAAGACTTTTTGCAGCTGTAAGATTGGGAGACGTTCGTCTTATCGATAATGTCCCATTGATTAATAGCCCATCTGTCTAGGTGAAAAAAAAACGGTCTCTACCCGTGTAATTTGCATTTCATTTTATTAGTTTTGATGAATTGCTTTTAACATTAAAAAGACTGTTTTTATGAATATTTATCAAGATTACATTAAGGAGATTGCGGAAAGAAAAGAACAGGGTTTAGATCCGAAGCCAATTGAAGGTGCTGACTTGCTTAGCGAGATCATTTCCCAAATTAAAGATGTAAGTAATTCGCATAGAAAAGATTCTCTGAACTTTTTTATATATAATACTATTCCGGGTACTACAAGTGCGGCCGGAGTAAAAGCTGAATTTTTAAAAGAAATTATTCTAGGTGAATCTACCGCAGAAGAAATCACAGTTAACTTTGCATTTGAGTTATTGTCTCATATGAAAGGTGGGCCTTCAGTTGAAGTGCTTTTAGATTTAGCTTTAGGTGATAATGAATCAAATGCATCAAAAGCATCAGATGTTCTAAAAACACAAGTTTTCCTTTACGATGCAGATACTTCTCGTTTAGAAAATGCTTACAAAAGTGGAAATAAGTTTGCTACAGCAATATTAGAAAGCTACGCTGCTGCTGAGTTCTTTACTAAGTTGCCAGAAGTTGATGAGGAAATTGAAATAGTGACATATGTTGCTGGAGTAGGAGATATCTCTACAGATTTACTTTCGCCAGGTGGTGAAGCTCATTCTAGATCAGATAGACAACTGCACGGTCAATGTTTGTTTGAATCAAACGAAAAAATGCAAAATGAGCTTTCAGCTCTTAAAGAAAAACATCCTGACAAAAGAGTGATGTTAATAGCAGAAAAAGGTACAATGGGAGTTGGATCTTCTAGAATGTCAGGAGTTAACAATGTAGCATTATGGACAGGTGTCCAGGCTAGCCCATATGTGCCATTCATTAACATTGCGCCAATTATTTCAGGTACAAACGGAATTTCTCCAATTTTTTTAACAACAGTTGGAGTTACTGGAGGTATTGGTATTGATCTTAAAAATTGGGTTAAGAAAAAGGAGGCAGATGGAAAGAATGTTTTAGACGCTGAAGGGGATCCTATATTAGAGCAAACATACTCGGTTGATACTGGAACAGTATTGACTATTAATACTAAAAAGAAAAAGCTTTACAACGGTGATAAGGAATTGGTTGATATGTCAGCTTCATTAACACCTCAAAAAGTAGAATTTATTAAAGCAGGAGGTTCTTATGCAATTGTATTTGGTAAAAAGCTACAAGCTTTTGCTGCTAAAACATTAGGAATCGAAGCTCCACAAGTATTTGCTACATCTAAGGAAATTTCTCACGAAGGACAGGGTTTAACAGCTGTTGAGAAAATATTTAACAAGAATGCAGTTGGTACAACACCTGGTAAGATATTACATGCAGGATCAGATGTTCGTGTAGAAGTTAACATTGTTGGGTCGCAGGATACAACAGGTTTAATGACTTCGCAAGAATTAGAGTCTATGGCTGCAACACTTATTTCACCAATTGTTGATGGTGCATACCAATCAGGGTGTCACACAGCTTCAGTTTGGGATAAAAAAGCACAAGAAAACATTCCGAAATTGATGAAGTTCATGAATGATTTTGGTTTGATTACTGCTCGTGACCCTAAAGGTGTTTACCATGCAATGACTGATGTAATTCATAAAGTACTAAACGATATTACAATTGACGATTGGGCTATTATAATAGGTGGTGATTCTCATACAAGAATGTCTAAAGGAGTTGCTTTCGGTGCTGACTCAGGTACTGTGGCACTAGCATTAGCTACTGGTGAGGCTTCAATGCCGATCCCGGAGTCAGTTAAAGTTACGTTCAAAGGTGCAATGAAAAATTACATGGATTTCCGTGATGTTGTGCATGGAACACAGTCTCAAATGCTAAGCCAATTTGGAGGTGAAAATGTATTCCAAGGAAGAATTATTGAGGTTCATATAGGAACCTTAAATGCTGATCAATCTTTTACATTCACTGATTGGACGGCAGAGATGAAAGCAAAAGCTTCCATTTGTATATCTGAAGACGAGACTTTAGTGGAGTCGTTGGAGATTGCAAAAGGTAGAATCCAGATCATGATTGATAAGGGAATGGACAATGCTGGTCAAGTTCTTCAGGGACTAATTGATAGGGCTAACAAAAGAATTAATGAAATAAAAACTGGTGAAAAACCAGCGCTGACTCCTGACGCTAACGCTAAGTATTATGCAGAGGTTGTTATTGATCTTGACAAGTTAGGTGAGCCAATGATTGCTGATCCTGATGTAAACAACGATGATGTTTCGAAGAGGTACACTCACGATAACATTAAACCACTTTCTTTCTATGGAGGAACAAAAGTAGTTGATCTTGGGTTCATTGGATCTTGTATGGTTCATAAAGGAGATATGAAAATCCTTGCGCAAATGTTGAAAAACGTTGATGAGCAAAAAGGCAAGGTTGAGTTTAAGGCACCATTAATTGTTGCCCCACCAACTTATAATATTGTTGATGAGTTGAAATCAGAAGGTGATTGGGATGTTTTACAAAAGTATTCAGGTTTTGAATTTGACGACAACGCTCCTAAAGCTGCAGCACGTACTAAGTATGAAAACATGTTGTATTTAGAACGTCCAGGTTGCAACTTATGTATGGGTAATCAAGAAAAAGCAGCTCCTGGTGATACAGTGATGGCAACATCTACTCGATTATTTCAAGGAAGAGTTGTTAAGGATACAGACGGAAAAAAAGGTGAATCGTTGCTTTCGTCAACACCTGTTGTAGTTTTGTCTACTATTTTAGGTAGAACTCCTACTATGGAGGAGTACATTGCTGCAGTCGATGGAATTAACCTTACGCAGTTTGTGCCATCTCGTAAATTGAACTAAGTAGTTTAGCAGTCCGCAGTGGACGGTCGATAAGATTAAATTAGGAAGCCTGAGTCATAGATTCAGGCTTTTTTTATTCAAAATATTGATGAGCTATTTATTTTATATTGACCCATAAAATGGGTGTGAATCAATTTAGCGAGATTATTGTTGAAAAGTAATTTTATTCTTAATTAAAAGACAGAGCAACCTTTTTGTTATTTTAACGTTTGTAAGATATAGGAAACACTTTTTAACAAATGAATAAAATTACCTTTTTAATATTATGTTTTAGTTTGATGATTTCATCCTGTGAAAAGGAGGTTGTAGTTGAAACTGTAACTGGAAATGTTGCCCCAGATGACGAAACGATAGAAGATATCATTTATAGTAATTATGTTCAGAAGCTTTATATTTCTTTGTTAGGTCGGAAACCAAAAGATACGGAATTGGCTACTGATATTGTTTCTTTAAAAGTAAGTAGCCTTAGTACTGAAAGTAGAAATACTTTGATAGCAAAGGTTGTTGCTCAGGAGGAGTATTATGACAATGAGTACAATATTATGTTAGCAGATTTATTACATAATGCTGACAGTGCTGCTTTTCAAGAATCAAAGTACGTGTACGAATTTGCATTAACTTTAACTGTAACCCCCTTAGAAATAGCTCTAATAACAAATGCTCTTGAAAAACTTGAACCTTTGATTGCCTTGGAAGGAAATTTAAAGAGCGGTTCTAAAAGTATTAAGGAAGCGCATGAGATTTTAGTGGATAATTTGATTTACGACGAGATTAATATGGGGGCGGAAAACTATGTAGTATCTCTCTTTCAGAACTTTCTATTGCGCTATCCGACCACAGTGGAGTTGGAGTCGGGAGCGGGTGTGTATGGAGGAACACCTGGAATCTTGTTTAATTCAAGTGCAAAGAACAAAGACGAATTGATATTGTTGTTTTTTAATTATGCCGAATATTATGAAGGACAGGTTAGGATAAATTATTTACGGTTTTTATACAGAGAACCAACCAATGATGAAATTGTTTTACTAGCAGTGCAGTATCAAAATACGGGAGATTATAAAGCATTGCAGTCATATATATTGAGTTTGGACGAATACACAGGATTAGAATGAAATATTTTAGCATCATATTAATAAGTTTAGCATTTTTATCTTGTAAAAAGACAGAAACAACTACTGTTTACCAGGTACAGGAGGTGTTTGTTGATCAGCCAGGGGCCGACAAGCCTAATGTGAAAAAGAGTACAGAGTACATTTCGATAGCGTATTCCGATCTTTTTCAAAAAAACATTCCAGCTGAATTATTGAGTGAATTAACGGAGAGTTACATTGCTTTTGCAGATGTTACGATTATTGAAGATTTGATCATCAGAAATTTTTTAAATGACAGTGAGGTTATTGTTCCGACTGATCAAACAATGCGAGCAGATATTGGGGCTTTTGTTAAGTCCTGTTACAACCAGTTTTACGGAAGAGAGCCTAGCGGTCAAGAAGTATGGTTTTTGCAAAAATTAATTGAAGAAAATTCTGGATTGACACCCGATGTAATTTATTATTCATTTCTGACCTGTAACGAGTACAGGCAATTTTAAGCTATGAAAAGACGAGACTTTATAAAAAAGGCGGGACTTGCATCAGCAGCAGCCTTTGCAGTGCCATATATTCTCCCTTCTGGTAGTTTGTTTGCTCGCACAGGAAATAGAAAGGTTAATCACGTGGTATTTTGTTTGTTTGCTGGAGGGATTAGAAATATAGAGTCCGTTCAGCAAGGGGAAAGTAACCTCATGGTGAACATGCTTAATGATGTCAGTGGAGGGTTTACGGCGCAAGATGGAATTGATGGTGTGTTACCTACCTCTCCCATTGGAGGTTCAAGGTTACAAGATTTTGGAACGCTTTACAAAGAATTTAGATTTGCGGCTGGATCAACAGGTCATTATAGTGGTCATGTTACTGCAATGACAGGAAGATATCAAGATTCAAGTTTAAACTTGAGAGCCAGCCCTCCGTATCCGACAATATTTGAATACTATAGGAAGCACAATGATTCTAGTATTACAGAAGATGCAACAAAAGCTTGGTGGATTTCAGATTCATTAGGCCCATATCCATTACTGAACTATAGTACTTATGCAGGTTACGGTGCGGATTATGGCGCAAATTACATTCAAGCTACTTCCCTGATAAATAATGAAGGATACGACGCAATTGGTTTACCTAAAACATTTAGCACGGCAAATGATGCCCTGGCTGCTGAATTAAAAGGATTTTGTGATGGAACCTTCGGGAGTCAGTTTAACGCTAGCCAAACGGGAGTTATTAATACTCCTGAAAACAAGGTGATAATTAAACAATTTATTGATGAAATGTTTCAGGATGGATTAGCAGGAGGAGGTTATAATTCCTGGGGATTTGGAAATCACATGAATGGGGATTTAAGAAATGTTTTTTATGCAGAGGAAGTATTGAAAAAGTTTCAGCCAGAATTGACTGTGTTAAACATGCAGGACGTGGATGTGTGTCATAGTAATTTTACGGGTTATTGCAACAATTTGAGGAGGGCAGATTGGGGTGTAGCTCATTTATGGAATACTATTCAGTCTACCCCAGGTTTAGCTGATGACACGGTATTAATATGTGTTCCTGAACACGGTAGAAACTTAGAGGCGAATACTGTGGTTGACTCTTATGGTAGACCAGCTTTCGATCATACAAATGATAGTACTTCTAGAGAGATATTCTCACTTGTTTGTGGTCCTTCAAGTGTTATCAATCAAGGTAATGTTGTTACCTCAGTAGAGGGAGAAAGTATTGATGTGGCTCCAACGATTGCTAATTTATTAGGTTTTGACGTGGATATTCCAACAAATATGATGACAGGTTCTGTCTTAAACAGTGCACTAGTATGATAAAGTACTCAAACATATTATTTTTGGTATTTATAATAGGGATAATTATAATTTCTTGTAAAAAAGACGACGAACTCCCTGTAAGTAATCCATACGATGATGTAATTTATAGTGCAAAAGATTCAGCATCTATAGACACTTTAAGTGAAAATGAATTACCGTCTATTCATAAAGAAATTTTTCACCCAAAATGTGCATTGCCGGGCTGTCATGATGGATCATTCGAACCTGATTTCACCACTGTTTTATCTTCCTATTCATCTTTAGTATACCATCCAATTATTAAGAATGATGTCGCGGAAAGTTATACCTATCGGGTCGTTCCAAATAGTTCAGCAACTTCAGTTCTTTATGCCAGAATTTCAAATTGTTGTTTTGTTAATACTAATGATAGAATGCCACAGTCTTCTATTGGGGTGGCACTTCCAGATAGCGATATTGCTCGGATTAAGGCGTGGATAGATACCGGAGCTAAAGATTTGTCGGGAGTGATTGCTAGTGAACCTGATAATGAACCGGTCTTTCAATACCTTTATGCAATCAAGGACGAAGGTTTTCCTGCTGTGTATGATACACGTGTATTGTCTGTGGATTCAAATAGAGAAGGAGGTTCCTTTTTTGGACCAATGACGCTCGATACTAACATGAGTGTTGTTCTGCTAAGTGAAATTACAGACGATAAAACGGCTCTCAAAAACCTTGTCAATGGTACCTTGTTGTTTTCATACGACTTGAATGATTTTTCAAATCCAATTAAAACTGTTACTTCTGCATATCTAGATATTCCTGATGGATTTTGGTACAACACATTTACCACTACAGGTTTATTGTCAGACACTTCGATTTATATGAGGTATTATATAAATGATGGTGCACATACTGACGATACAGAGTATCCGGCTAATTATACACCTGATTATTTTAAATCTCATTGGTCATTTGTAATTAATGCAGGGAGCGATAATTAAGTAGCTTTTAGAATACGTGTTTAAAGACAATAGCAAATACAAAAGAAAATATGAAAATTATTAAATACCTCGCGTTAATGACGATTCTGTTGTCATGTTCTAAAGAGGAGGAGGCAGAGAACGTTGAGCCTGTTGTGGTCTTTGTTTCTATGACTCCAACAACCGTTTCGGAACTAGTAAATGAAATAGTAATTCAGTTTGACTATAGTGATGGTGATGGGAACTTGGGAGAGAATGACGCAGGAGTTACTAATCTTTTTGTAACTGACAGTAGGAATAATGTTGTTAATAGTTTTAGAGTTCAACAACTTGCTCCTGATAATGCAACAATATCTATTGCAGGATCACTAAGTATTACGATAACCCCTTTAGTGATTACTGATGGGTCAAGTAGTGAAACAGGTACCTTTTCAATTTATATGAATGATAGGGCGGGGAATAAAAGTAATGTAATCACCACCACTGAGTTTACTGTAAACAAATGACGGAACCAGATCCAGTAGCAATCGCTGCTCAACTTCGAAAACCATCAGGGGAGGTGGGTTTGAAAATTGGCGAGTTTATGCATACAGGAAATGCATCATCCTACACACATCTGGTAAACCTTCTTCCTTTTAAAGGTCATCTGAAAATATTAGAGATTTGAATGGGAGCTGGAATGCACATAAGAGGTTTACTTGAGCAGGTAAAGCCAAGCGAGTATCTTGGCTTGGATTATTCAGATACCATGTTTGAAGAGGCGGGAAATCAAACCTCATGAATACCAAACGTTAGTTTTATTCAGGGAGGTGCCCGGCAGGTGAAAGTTTCAGATAAGCCTCGTGATTTGTTGTTTGCCATCAATACCGTATATTTTTACAAGGATCCATTGAAAGTATTTCAGGAGATGTATAGAGTTGTAAGTGAAGACGGTACATTGATTATTGGGAAAAGGTCGAAAGAAGATTTAGACTTGCTATCGAACATTACTGATCATGAATTCAACAAACTATCTTGTGAACAAGTTGAGGCATTTGCTCGTGATGCAGGCTTCTCCAACGTCCATTCTAAAGTCTTTGAGGATCATAAAAAAGTTGAGTTTCCAGCTGGGGGGTCTGTAAATCTTCACGCAGAATTCATTATTGGCACCAAGGCAAGTTAATTACTGAATTGCAATCCAGACTCATTTTCCAATCATGAAGCTTCATGCTAGATGTAAGATGTTAAACTTTTGTTATAAGTTATTCACAACTGTGTCATTTGAGGAAAAGAGTATTAATTTTAAGTAGATCTTGGGTGAAGACTCATTTCCTTGATAATTGTTTCAAAACACAACTATGCGGTTTGCAATTTGGATTTCTCGGGCGATTGTAGGATTGCTATTTATTTTTTCAGGCTTTATTAAAGCTAATGACCCAATTGGGTTTTCTTATAAGCTTGTTGAGTATTTTGAAAAATTCTCAACCATTTTTATTGAAGCTGGATTGAATTGGCTTTCATACCCTATGGATTGGTTGGCCCATTTGGCTTTGCCTCTTGCAATATTCATAGTTCTTGGAGAGATGGTGTTGGGAGTTTTGACGCTCACAGGTACTTATATGAAAAGAGTTAGCTGGTATTTACTACTGATGATTTTATTTTTCACCTTCTTAACTTTTGTTTCTTGGTATTTTGAAATTGTTAAAACCTGCGGCTGTTTTGGTGAAGTAATTCCGTTAACTCCATTTCAGAGCTTCATCAAGGACTTGATATTGCTTGTTTTAATTACTGTGCTTTTTGTTTTCAGAAAAAGTATTGTTTCTGTATTTAAAGATACTGGTGACAAAATATTGCTTTGGGGATCAACAATAATTGCTTTTATGTTTACTTGGTTTTGCTATCAGCATTTGCCGATCATGGACTTTGGAAATTATGGTCCTGAAAAATCATTAACAGAAGAGATGAAAATGTTTGAGGGTAACCCATTAACCCTGTACAAATTAAAAAATAAGGATACAGGCGAAGTGATGGAGTTTGCTGATTATCCAACTGACTACGAAAATTGGGAATGGATTTCTCCAACTATAATTGATGGAGAGTTGGAAGTGACAAAAATAAAAGTCAATGCAACAGGTCAAGAAACAAGAGTATTAAATGCGGATGATGCTGAGAAGAACGGATGGACGATTATTGAAACGACAACCGAAGTTTTCACACCCGATGAAGACCCTAAAATACAGCAATTATCAGCATTTTATTACAAGGATGTAGATAAGAACTATATTGATACAATGTTGAATCATGAAAATCACTACTTCTGGCTAGTACTTAGAGATTTTAATCAGTTCGGAGATTTTATCACCACTGATGATGGATTGATTTTTCAACAAAATTCATTTGGGGAGAGTACTTTCAAAAAGATGAACACTTTTGCAAAATCTGCAAAGAGGGCAGGAGTGAAGCTTCATGTTTTGTGCAGCGAAGGTGCTTTTGAGAAAATAGAATCGTTTAGACACGGAATTAACGCTCAGTTTTTATTTTATATCTGTGACGACACAGAACTTAAAACGATGATCAGGTCATCGCCAGGATTAATGTTATTGAAAAAAGATACGGTTATTAGCAAGTGGCATTACAATGATTTTAAGACCTTTGAAGAAATTAAAAATGAATATATAAATAAGTAAATTATGGCGAAGAAAATTGTAGCAGGGAACTGGAAAATGAACAAAGATTTGAACGCGGCTGTGGCCTTAGTAGAAGATTTAAAAAGTAAAATTGGTGAGTATGATACGTCTGGAGTATCATTAATTGTTTCTCCACCATATTTGTACTTATCTGAAATATTAAAAACGGCACAAGGTTCAGGAATTGAGGTTTCAGCTCAAAATGTACACCAAGAAGCAAGTGGCGCATACACTGGTGAAGTATCTGTTGAAATGTTAAAATCCATAGGGTTAGAATACACAATCATTGGACATTCTGAAAGAAGACAATATTTTGGAGAAACAAGTACACAGATTAATTCAAAAGTAGTTGCATCTATAAATGGAAACTTAAACCCAATATATTGTTGTGGAGAAGTTAAAGAAGAGAGAGAAGCGGGCGATCACTTTAAGGTGGTTGAGCAACAATTAAATGAGGAAGTATTTACATTAAGCGCTGAAGACTTTTCTAAGGTAGTTATTGCATATGAGCCAGTTTGGGCTATTGGAACAGGTTTAACGGCAAGTCCAGAGCAAGCACAAGAAATTCATGCATTCATAAGAGGTTTAGTTGCTGCTAAGTACGGAGCCGCTATAGCTGCTGACACAAGTATCCTTTATGGAGGTTCTTGTAAGCCAGGAAATGCAAAAGAAATTTTCAGTAACAAAGATGTTGATGGAGGACTTATTGGAGGTGCTGCATTGTTGGCTGATGATTTCTTAAAAATAGCAGCTGCATTTAACTAGTAGTTGATGAATCATTGGAATTATATAATTAAAATTCAACCCAGGGATCCCTGGGTTGAAATTTTAATTGCTCAGTTATCTGAATGTAATTTTGACAGTTTTCAAGAAATTGAGGGCGGAGTTGAGGCATATATAGCCGAAAACAATTATTCTGAGTCAACGACTGCAATTATTGAAGATTTTGGCAAAGCCAATGATCTTAAGTTGTCTTTTGAAAAGAAATTAGTTGAACTGAAGAATTGGAACGAGGAATGGGAGAGTTCTTTTCCTCCAGTTATAGTGGGCGAATTTTGTGTGATTAAAGCTCCCTTTCATGATCTTGATGTTAAATGTGAGCATTTACTTACGATCATGCCAAAGATGTCATTTGGCACAGGGCACCACCCAACAACCTATTTAATGGTCCAAGCAATGAAGTATCTTGATTTTAAAGGTAAAGATATCTTGGATATGGGAAGTGGAACTGGGGTTTTAGGTATTTTGGCTTGTAAGTTGCAGGCCAATAACGTATTGGGTATTGACATTGAAGATTGGGCTGTTCTAAATGCAATTGAAAATGCCAAGGTAAATAAGTGTAACATGCAATTTGAACTGGGAGGAAAGGAAAAAATTCCTAATAGAAAAGTAGATGTGTTACTAGCTAATATCAACAGAAATATTTTAGTTGATCAAAAAGGAGATTATAGAAACGTACTTAAAGTTGGTGGAGTTTTACTTACTAGTGGGTTTCTGAAACAAGACAAGGAGTTTCTAATTAAAGAGTTTGAGGGTCAGGGTTTTGAAACTATTAATGCTTACGATAAACAAAATTGGGTATGCTTAGCTTTTCGAAAAAAATAATACTGTTTATCTTCATCGTGTTCGCTTCATTTCAAATGCAGGGACAAGCAAAATCGCAAAAATTTTCTACCCATTACAATAACTTTTTGGATGAAATATACGAGATGTTTGTTGAGTCGGATCCGACACTAGCTGAAGGGTTTAGAGATGAGTTTAGAGCCGTTTTCCCTCTGGATAGTATGGAGCTTAAAAAACGATTGAAGGTATACAAGAAAGGATCAAAAGCTCTAAAAGAAAGATACAAAAAACTGAAGATTAAATCTGATTTCGAATACCAGGACACAACAGTTAAATTCACCATTGACCAGATTCATTCGATCGTTAATACTTGTGATAAAATGAAAATGAATCGCTTGAAAGCTATTCCTCACTTTGCTGGATATTTTAATGCTTTGTTGAGTTTTATCAATACCAACCAAAGTGCGCAAAGTTTCGAGGCGTGGAATATTGCTTTGAATAAATTGCTGAGCGAAAATAAAAGATACTTTAATACTTTTATAACCAACTGTAACAACATATTTCTTTATCGATCGGTGTATGTGAGTCCAAATGTTAGGTGGATTAGGACTTCTGATAATTTTACTTTTGCATATGATTCGTTACCAAAAGTAATTTTTGAAAAGATGGATTTGTACTGTCTGGCAAAGGGTGACACAGCCTTTATATATAATACAGAAGGTAGTTACTATCTGACAAAAGGTATTTGGGAAGGTAAAGGAGGGAAGGTTTTGTGGACTAGAGCAGGAATTGACGCATCAATATCATATGCTATTTTAAAAAATTACCGCATTGAAATGAAGTCATCCTTTTATAAGGCTGATTCTGTTTTATATACTAATAAAAAATATTTCCCTCAAGAAGTTCAAGGTAGACTTGAGGAAAAACTATTGGCAAAAACAAGAAATTCAAAAGCTAGTTACCCCCAGTTTTTCTCGTACTCAGGAAGGGTAAGGATTAGTGAGATAGAAAAGAATGTTGACTACGAAGGCGGGTTCCTAATTAAAGGGCCGAAATTAATAGGTAAAGAAGCAAACGGGGTGCGAGCTAAGTTAGTTTTTAAGCGAAACAACAAGCCATTTTTAAAAGCGGACGCTAATAGTTTCACCATGAGCGAAGAGAAAATATCAACTAACTCGGCGAAAGTTGTGATGCTAATTGATGAAGATTCGATTTTTCACCCTTCTTTAAAAATGAAATTTCTCCTGAAGAAGAGAGAGCTTACTTTGTACAGGCAAGAAAAGGGTTTAGGGGCTGCTCCGTACAGTAATAGTTATCATAAAATGGACATGTACATTGAGTGGTTAAAGTGGGAGATAGATAAGCCGAAAATGGAATTTACTACATTAGTTGGTAGCAGTAATCAGCAAATGAGGATGGAATCATCGAATTATTATTCTGCGCAAAGATTTAACCAATTACAGGGTTTACAGGATGTTCATCCATTGTATACACTTAGAGAGTTTATTGAGGAAAAGAACAATGGGGACAGGACTTGTTTGGATACTGATATTTCAGCGCATTTCACTTTAGATGAGAATTCAATCCAGAGATTATTGATCAAGTTCGCTAATATGGGGTTTATACTGTACGATATTAACAAAGGTGTTGTTACTGTACAACAACGCTTGTTTGATTACTTAGATGCGAAATCACAAAAGAGTGACTATGATAACATTACTGTAGTTTCCGATATCAAAGGGAAAGCAAATGCTATATTTAATTTGGACAATTATGAAATGGAAATTGATGGTGTTCGTGGAGTAGTCCTTAGTGAAGTTAGGAAGACTGGGTTTATCCCCAAAGGAAGGCATGTCGTACTTGGTAAAGGTCGAGATATGACTTTTGATGGAGTATTAAGGTCTGGAAATTATGAATTTCATGGCAAACAATTCGCCTTTACTTACGACAGTTTCAATATCGCCTTACCATCGGTAGATTCAGTTAGGATAAAAGCTGCTGATAGAAGAATGAAGAAGCAAGGCGATAAATCTGCCTATACTATGGTTAATAGTGTGATTGAAAATGTACAAGGTAACTTGATCATTGATCCTCCTCAAAACAAGTCAGGTATAAAAACAGATTCGTTTCCTGATTTCCCAAAATTTGTAAGTACTCAAAATTCGTACGTTAAGTATGATAAAAGAAACAAACGAGGTAGTGCCTACGATGCGCAGCGAGTGTTTTTTAAGTTGGACCCTTTTGAAGTGGACAGTTTAGGGACGTTTACTAATGATGGTGTTGCATTTTCCGGAACATTTGTTTCAGGTGGAATTTTCAATGAACTACAAGAAGAGTTAGTTATTATGGCTGATCATTCTTTGGGATTTCAAAGAACGACAGAATACGAAGGAGAGCCCGTGTATGGTGGGAAAGCTACTTTTAAAAATAACATTAAGGTTAGTAATGAAGGGATTATGGGGGATGGAGATTTTGAATACATTACCAGTGTTTCCAAATCAACTGAATTTATATTCTATCTCGACAGCATGAATGCACTTGCTCAACAATTTATATTGGAAGAGGTAATGACTGGAGTTGAATACCCAGATGTTGATGCAAAGAATGTACAAGTGCATTATGATGCAGTAGCTGATTTTATGAATGTAAAAAACACGACTTTCCCTATGGCTATGTACGGATATGAAGCGCGCCTTGATGGTGAGCTGACATATAACAGAGAGGCTATGATAGGCGCTGGTGTAATTGATTTTGATAATGCAGAGTTAATATCAAACCTGTTTGATTTCAAAAACACGGAATTCCTTGCTGACACAGCAGATTTCAAATTGAAATCGGAAAGTGATGTGAAGGGAATTGCGTTTGCAACAAAGAACATGAAGACAAAGATCGATTTACAAAATCGTGTGGGTGATTTTGTAGCAAATGATGGAGCTTCTTATGTTAGTTTTCCAATCAACCAATATGTTTGTTTCATGGATAAGTTTAAATGGTTCATGGACGATTACACGTTGGAACTTTCAGCCGGAGAAAGTTCCTCTAAACAAGCTGATGAAGGGGCTGGAGGGAACGATTTAGATTTATCCGGAGCTGAATTTATTTCAACTCATCCCGATCAAGATTCTCTGGCGTTCATATCTCCAAAAGCAAATTATTATTTGAAGGACAACACAATAAAAGCTCATGATGTTAAGTACATAAACGTTGCTGATGCTAGAATTTATACAGGTGATGGAGAGATTATTGTGGAAAAAGACGCTAACATGCTCCCTCTTGAGCAAGCAGAAATTGTTGCCAATGTAATTACTAAGTACCATACAATTACTGAGGCTATAGTAAAAATTAAAGCTCGCAGGGATTACACTGCGGAGGGTGAGTACCAGTTCGTAGATGCAGAAGGAGAGGGGCAGAATATTCACTTTAACAACATCCGTTTAAATTCAGAATTTCAAACGATAGCAAGTGGAGTAATAGCTGAGACTCAAAATTTCAAACTTAACCCTTATTTCGAATTTAAAGGAGAAGGTAGTATTGAAGCAAATAAATTAGGTATGTACTTTAAGGGTGGTGCTCGTTTAATTCATGAATGTGATCTAATGAAACCTTGGTTGTCCTTTTCTGCTGACATTGATCCTGAAGATGTACTCATTCCAATTGATAATAAAGTAAAAGGTTACGACAAGAGCATTGAGTTGACAACCGGAGTAGCTTTTAGTAATTCGAGAATGCAACCATATAATTTATTTTTAGGGCCAAAAAATTATCATACTGATGAAGTAATTGTCAGTGCTACAGGATTTTTGAAATACAATGAGGACGAACGGGAATATCAAATATCATCTACGGAGAAACTCAATGAATCTAGCTTTTCTGGTAATTTAGTGGCTTTAAATATCGAGACCTGTGATTTGAGAGGCGATGGAAAAATGACTTTATCTCAGGATCTTGGTCAAGTAAGGATGATCACAGCTGGTGAGATATTCTCTACTGACGAGAAAAAGACCAACTTGTCATCCGTGATGACCTTCGATTTTATGTTGAATGATGCTATGTGGAAATACTTAGAAAATGCCTTCGGATTAGCTGAGCTTGAAAAAGTAATTATTTCTGATACGTACTACGAAAAAGGGATTAGTGAATTAGTGCCTAAAAAAGTCGCAGATAAATTAATTTCTGAACTGAATCTATTTGGTGCATTTAAAAAAGTGCCTGATGAGTTCGCTCACAATATGATATTTTCAGATGTGAAAATGGTGTGGAACAGTAAAACTCAATCATTTCTTTCGGAAGGAGCCTTGGGGGTTGGTGTGATTAACAAAACTGAGGTTGGGAAGTATGTTGATGGTTACATTGAGGTAGTAAAAAGGAAGAAAAAGAAAGAGTTGAATATCTATTTAGAGTTAGATGGACAAACTTGGTTTTACTTTAATTATAAAAATGGACTTATGAGTGTGACTAGTTCGGATGCAGTTTTTACCTCCGGTGTGAATTCTGTAAAAGAAGTGAAAAGAACTAGTAAAGGAACTAAAAAAACAGGACCTTATACTTACATGCAAACAAATCCCTTGATGAAAAAGAAATTTTTATCAAGAATTAAGTCAGGTATAAAAGCTGAGGAAAACGCTCAAAATGAAGTTAAAAAGGTAGAGGGGGAAGTTGATCCAGCAGTTACCGACGGAACTGATCCAGCTAATAACTCAGAAGATACTCCATTTGAAAAAGTACCAGCTGACGGGGAAGGTGTTCCCGCAGAAAAGGAAGGTGTGAAATAGAGAAAATTCCAAGGAAAAATTACGAATGGCTGTTCCATATTTCCCAAGCTTTTTCGGCTTGAAGAATTAACATTGGTAAACCGTTTTGAGTAAGAGTGTTTTTATCTTTTCCTTTTTTCAGAAAAAGTGTCTCCTCGGGGTTGTAAATCAAGTCAAATAGAAAATTCTTGTCGTCTAGATATTCGTAGGGTATATCAGGACATTTGTCAATGTTAGGATACATTCCAATTGGAGAAGAGTTTACGATCAAAGGAAAATTACGAACTGCAGTTTCATTGAGTGACTCATAGCTTACTTCATTTTCCTTAGCTGGCTTTCTTGACACAAATAATACATCTAATCCTATTTCCTTTAAAACGTGTGCTGCAGCTTTAGCAGCTCCTCCAGTACCTAAAATTAATGCTTTTTGATGGTGCATTGCCAGTGATGGTTTTAGACTTTCTCTGAATCCGTAGGTGTCAGTATTGTATCCTTTAAGGTGAACTTTCCCGTTGGTGCGAGTTATCTTGATTGTATTAACAGCTCCAACATTTTTAGCTGAATCATCTAATTCATCTAGAAATGGTATTACGGCCTCTTTGTAAGGGATTGTTACATTTATTCCCACTAGTTGTGGATTGTTTTCAATTACAGAAGGTAGTTTATTAATGTTGTCGATTTCATAATTTCCATATTCAAAACCATCAATTGACTCTTTTAGAAATTTGTTTGCAAAATATCCTGCTGAAAAAGAATGACCTAGCGGATATCCAATGAGTCCTAGTAATTTATTCACTTTCCTTATTTAATTTGTTTCCTACATACTCTAGTGAGAATACCACGGCAAATCCTATTACTGTAAAAATTACGGCATAAATTAAATAGCTGTCAGCTTGATGATGGAGGCTATATTTTCCAGGTAGCATGTTTTCGTATTGAACAGGAACTAATTCGTCATGTGAATTTGTTCTCCAGCTGATCTCTTTTTTCCAAGGCCAGATTTTATTCAAGGACCCTAACATGAATCCAGTTAGTGTTGCCAAAGTGATTCGTTCATGATTCTTAAATAACCATGATAATAACCTTGAAAAGGTTAGTAATCCAACTATGCACCCAGCTGCAACCACTGTGATTAATATTAATGGCTCAGATAAAGCTCCAGTGTCTTTAATTTTTAAAGCTTCCGTTAGTGATTTTATAGCTCCCATGATAGGTTGGTACGCTCCCAATAGAACTAAGATAAAGCTGCCGGATATTCCAGGTAATATCATTGCAGATATAGCGATGCTCCCAGCAAAAAACAAGAACAATAAACCACTGCTGTCAGCAGACATCGGTGCTATTGTAATATAGTACGCTAACCCTGCACCAATTAGCATTCCGAAAATGTTTTTAAAATTCCAAGACTTTACTTGTTTGCCTACATAAATTATAGAAGCGATAATTAGCCCAAAAAAGAAACTCCATAGAGCTACTTTTTTAAATGTTTCACCTTTTTCTTCAAGAATGCTACTGATAATACCAGCCAGGCTAATGATGCTAGTTAAGATTCCTAATGCCAAAGCAACAATGAAACTTAAATTTAGTTTTTTCCAAGTTGCAACAATGCCTTCATTCTTTAAGGTCTTGAAGACTGACATGTTAAACCCAGTGATGGTGTTTAGCAGCTCTTCATAAATTCCAGAAATGAAAGCTATTGTTCCTCCACTTACTCCCGGTACAACATCAGCTGCTCCCATGGCTAGACCTCTAAGGTATATGCCTAAAAAATGTTTGATTTTAGTCATGAATGATAGCGGTAACCTAATTAGTAAGAAGGAACATTACTGTCTATTTCAGCAGACCAAGCTAATATTCCACCTGTTAAGTTATATAGGTTGTCAAATCCAAAGTTTCCTTCCAAGGCTTGTACGGCATTACCGCTTCTTGCGCCGCTTCGACAGTGGATGATTACAGGTTTGTCTTTTGATAATTCACCTCTACGATTTATGATCTCTCCCAATGGAATGTGAATTCCTCCAATTTCAGCAACTTCAATTTCGTGTTGTTCTCGAACGTCGATTAAAATAAAATCTTCGTTGTTGTCCATCTTTGCCTTCAATTCTTGTACAGATACTTCTTTCATGATAATAGTTTGGTGTAGTTAGTATAGTTGGGTGTTATTGTTCGACAGCAAAAGTACTAATTTTGCTTCTTACTTATCATTTCCAATATGTTTTGATTTTTTTTCGCTTCAGGAAAATTGTCAAATAAAAATTGGTGCGCACTAGTGTTGAATGCGAGAGCAGCGTCCAGTGTGGAATATGCTTCCTTGTATTGGCCTGAGCACAAGCATAAACCAACCTTAAAATAATACAGCCTTGCTTGATTTGGAAATATTAATAGAGCTTCGTTTACAATTTCAAAAGAGGAAAGAATGTCCATGTTTCGATAGATCATTTGAACGTAATGAATCATTAGTTCAACATCTGATTTATCGAGAATAACAGCTTTCTCCATTGATTCAAGTGCTTCTTCCAGGAATCCTAGTTTTTCCTGTAATTCGGCACAAGTAAACCAGTAGTCAGGTTCTTTGTCATTGATTTCAAGTGCTTTACTTACACATTTGTAAGCTTCAAACCCTTTGTCAAGGTGGTCCAGAGCAATTGCTTTTCCAAGCCATGCATCGGAATATGACTCTTCGCTTTTAATTGCTTTGTCAAAATACTTTAAAGCTTTATTAAATTTATGTAGCCTCTCATAACATTCCCCAATGTAACAAAAGGTAATGTAGTTAGGGGACTCGTGCTCAAAAGTTTCTTTATAACAATCGATAGCTTCCTGGTACTTGTCGTCTGAGGCGAGTGAATTTGCCTTGTTAAACAATGCTGAAGAAAAAAATGGGTTAATTGCTAGAGCATATTCATAAGCGACAACAGCTTGATCGTACGATTCACTTTTTGCATACATGGTTCCTAAGTTGAACCATGCGGTTTCACTGTATGGGTTACGGTCAAGGAATTCAGTGTAAAACTGAATCGCATCACCAATATTTCCTGTAACGTCAAAACAAGTGTTGATTTCAAATAAAGACAATTCAAAGGCGGGATTTTCTTTTAATGCATAGCTGTGATATTTGACTGCCTTATCGTGTTCCATGTTATGTTGGTACTCCATGGCAATCAAAAAGTACACGTCTTCATTAAACTCGACATGACCAATTGCCCTTTTGAAGCAATCTAAAGCCTTCTCTTTTATCTTTAAACGACTGTATACAGTTCCCTTGGCTAATAAAACTTCACCACTCTCAGGTTGTATCGTTTCTAATTCTTTTAGTAGATCTAAAGCGTCTTTCAGGAGGTTACTTGCAATAAAAACGTGAGCCTTAGCTAGTTTTAAATCTGGGCTATGTGGGTGCTGCTGTAAAGCGTAATCCAATACGGTTTTAGCTCGGCTTTCTTCTTGGATTGAAAGATAATAATCAATTAATTCTTGAAAATCTTCTCTGTCGAAGTATAAGTTACCACTGGAAGATAGCATGTTTTCAAAACGTGCTACTTTAGTTAGTAAGTCTGATTGTTCCTCATTGTTATTCATGTGGTCCATACCTTATCAAATTTGGTTAAAATCAGTCTCAAAACCAAGTAATATGACCAGTAATTATCCACAAAAATCGGTTGGTAAATAATGGCTGAAGTTAAAGCTTTGATTTAAAATTGGTTAAGTCTTAAAAAACTCATCGTTTCCAAGTGATTTTTGATATCTCCCGTTTTTCATGTATTTTGGTTCACTATTTTTAAATTATAGAAAACTGTGAGTTTAATAAAATCAATATCCGGAATTAGAGGAACAATAGGAGGTAAGCCAGGAGATGGTTTTAGTCCATTAGATATCGTGAAATTTACCAGCGCATTTGGCTCTTGGACACAAGGGAAATATCCAGGTAAAAAGTGCACGGTTGTCATTGGTAGAGATGCTAGAATATCAGGCCCAATGGTTGAGAAATTAGTGCTCGGTACTTTGCAAGGTTTGGGAATGAACGTAATAAATATTGGATTGTCAACTACCCCAACCGTTGAAATGGCAGTAACTAATGAAAATGCTGAAGCAGGTATAATCCTCACAGCATCACACAACCCTAAACAGTGGAATGCTCTTAAGTTGTTAAATAACAAAGGAGAGTTTATTTCAGGACAAGATGGGGAAGAGGTTTTAGCTTTAGCAGAAAGCGAAGATTTTTCTTACGCTGAAGTTGATGATTTGGGGACAATTTCAACAAAGGATTATTTTGATTATCACATTGAAGAAGTGTTGAATCATCCTTTAGTAAATGTAGACCAAATTAAAAGGGCAAATTTTAAAGTAGCAATTGATGCTGTAAATTCTACGGGAGGAATAGTGATGCCTAAATTACTTAAGGCATTAGGTGTTGATAACGTATTAGAATTATTTTGTGAGCCAAATGGTCATTTTCCTCACAATCCAGAACCCTTGCCGGAAAATCTTACCGAGATTGCAAGTCTAATAGAAAAAGAAGGAGCAGATCTAGGAGTGGTTGTTGATCCAGACGTAGATCGATTAGCCCTTGTTTGTGAAGACGGAAGCATGTTTGGTGAAGAATACACATTGGTCTCTGTTGCTGATTATGTGTTAAAACACAAAAAAGGAAATACAGTTTCCAATTTATCTTCGACTAGAGCTTTACGCGATGTTACTGAAGCAGCGGGAGGTACTTATTACCCGTCCGCAGTTGGTGAGGTTAACGTAGTGAATAAAATGAAAGAGGTAGGCGCTGTTATTGGAGGAGAGGGTAATGGAGGAGTTATTTTTCCTGACCTACATTACGGAAGAGATTCTTTAATTGGTGTTGGATTATTTTTAACACACTTAGCAACATGTAATATGACAGCTAGTGAACTAAGAAAATCCTATCCAAATTATTTCATTTCAAAAAATAAAATTGAATTGACTCCTGAAATAGATGTTGATGATGTTTTAGATAAGATGGAAAAAAAGTATGCTCATGAGAATGTGAATACTGTTGACGGAGTAAAAATTGATTTTGCTGAAGAGTGGGTTCATTTGAGAAAATCCAATACAGAGCCAATTATCAGAATATATTCTGAAAGTAAATCTGAAGAAAAAGCTGAAGCATTAGCTCAGCAGATTATAAGTGATATTAAAAGTATTGTAGGATAGAGAATCCTGCAGTTGACAAGTAGTAAACGAAAAAGGCTTTAGTATAAATACTAAAGCCTTTTTTCGTAGCCGGTATTACCTGCTTAAGTAATGTTTCTAGGCTTGTTATTTTTAAACAAGTAAGATCTATCGTTCTTGCGAGAATCAAGTTTAATCCTAATCAAGCGGAGTAAATGATGTGTATTAGAATGGTAAGCCCTCTTCGTCATTGTGCGCATAGCAAAGTAATCTTTCTTACCCCAATATTCTTTTACCCTTTTACTCAAGGAGATTGCTTCGTTCCTCGCAAAGACGCCGATGATATAGGAATAATAAACTAAGGAAATTTAGGGAACTTAGAAAAGTCTCTTTTTCTCTTTTCTAAAAAGGCATCTCTTCCTTCGTTTGCTTCTTCCGTTCCGTAAGCCAGCCTTGTAGCTTCACCTGCATATATTTGTTGGCCAACTAATCCGTCATCAATCAGGTTAAAACCAAACTTTAACATTTTGATAGCAGTGGGACTTTTCGTCATTATTTCTTGAGCCCAATCATACCCAACTTGATCCAGTTCTTCGTGAGGTACAACCTTGTTGATCATTCCCATTTCAAAAGCTTCTTGGGCTGAATATTCTCCTCCTAAGAAAAATATTTCTCTAGCTCTTTTTTGCCCTACTTGTCTTGCTAAATATGCCGATCCAAATCCACCATCAAAACTGGCAACATCAGCATCTGTTTGTTTGAATATTGCATGCTCTTTACTTGCGAGTGTCAAATCACATACAACGTGTAAACTGTGTCCACCACCAACACACCATCCTGGTACGAGAGCGATCACTACCTTGTTCATGAATCGAATTTGGCGTTGTACATCAAGGATGTTAAACCTGTTGATACCATTACTTCCTTTGTATCCAGTGTTAGATCTTACTCTCTGATCTCCTCCTGAACAAAATGCCCAGCCACCATCTTTTATTGATGGTCCTTCTCCAGTAATTAGTACAACACCAATGTCTTGACTTTCATGACAAATAACAAGCGCTTCCCATAGCTCGTCTACTGTTTTGGGAGTAAATGCATTTCTACATTCGGGACGATTAAATGCTATCCTTGCTACACCATTAAATGTTTTAAAGGTAATTTCTTCGTATTCTTTTTCTACTTTCCAGTCTAATTTTTCCATTTGGTATTGTTTAGGCTTGTTTTTTTAACTCAACGAAATAATTCTTTAAGATCTGAGGAGTAAGTTCGTTGTTGGTCTCAATTTCGAATACGCATGCCTGCTTGAAATTTGGGTCGAATATTTCGCTGAGACCAGTGTTTAATTCAATGTTGTTTTTGCAGTTGAAATACTCAAGTCCAAACGTTTTGGACAAGTGTCGTGCGTTTATATTGTGCTTTGCTTCAAAAAACTCACCTAATTCTTCAGTGCTAGAAGGGCCGTCGATGATTCTAAAAATATTTCCCCCTTTGTTATTGATGATAATAATCCTCAGGTTATTAGGCATAGGAGTGATCCACAATGCGTTCGAATCATAAAGAAAACTCAAGTCTCCGCTTATAACTGTCGTAACAGATTCCGTTGCGCTTGCAGCTCCTACGGCTGTGCTTATTGTTCCGTCAATCCCGCTAGTCCCCCTGTTACTGAAGCATTTTAGTTTTCTCGTTGCTACTGTGTCAAATAGGTTACTGTACCTAACTGCTGTAGAATTTGCTAATTGTAAATTGCTTTCTTGAGGTATTGCATTAAGAATTGAATCAAATGCTTTTAAGTCGGAGAACTCTACTGTGGTAATGAATTCTTTGAAAACCTTAAGCAGTTTCACATCTAATGTTCTCCAATTGTTTTTGTACTCAGCGCCTTTTCCCAGTCCAACAAAGGCTGGCAATAATTTTTCAGGGCTAATCGGAATAATCTTAGACAAGGACTTGTAAGTGTCAATGTAGTCATTAGATGCGTTGACGTGCCAATGCTCTTTAGGTGGATTTGTCCGTAGGAATGCCTTTATCTTCTTGCTAACTACTGGTCCTCCTAAGGTTACTAATAAGTCTGGTTGAAAGTCACAAATGTTAGCTCCTTCAATACCTATGAGTAACCTATCTATGCTCCTGTTAAAGTCGTTTCCGAATAAATTAGAAGTTGTTTCTGTTAATACAGCAACTTGATTTTGTTCAGCTATTTGCGACAATGTCTCGTTAATCTTCTCGTTGGGATGCAGTAGTCCGCTAACAACCAATATTTTGCTGTAACTAGACCATTTATCTTTTAACTCAGAGAGTTCAAAGTCAGGCAATTCAAGCAAAGTACTTGTGGTTGAAAAAGTAGAAGGTAACGGTATGTCTGAGTAATCCTTATCTCCATACAACGGCTCCCTTAAAGGAAAGTTGATGTGTACAGGACCAGCTTCGGGGTAATAAGTGGATTCAATTGCTTCAGAAAATATTCTGTTACAATGCCATATTTCCTCTTCGCTATTTGGTTCCGTTGGCAAATTGAAAGACTTCTTGATGAAGTTATTGTAAATATTTTCTTGACGAATAGTCTGACCATCCATTTGATCAACCCATTCAGCAGGTCTGTCTGCTGTAATAACAAGTAATGGTATTTTTTGATAGTAGGCCTCAGCTATTGCTGGGGAGTAATTCAATGCTGCAGTCCCCGAAGTGCAAACTAGAGCGACAGTTTTTTTTGACTGTTGCGCAATTCCAAGAGCATAGAAAGCTGCGGAGCGCTCGTCAACAATCACGGTAGTATTAATGCCTGGATGTCTGTTGAAGGTTATGCTTAAAGGTGCGTTTCTTGATCCTGGTGAAATAACAACATCTGTTACACCTTTTGCAGCGCAAGTTTCAACAAGGTTACGTACAGCTATTTTATCGGAATAATTCATCTCTAATGTGTTCCGCTAATTTAGCGATAAGGCGGTGGATAATGCAAATATTGCAACTGTTTTCTCTTTGTTAATTAGTAACTTATAGCAATGAAAAACTTAAGAGTGGAGAATCCTTGCCCTTTACTACTTCGACGTATGAAGCAAAATGGAGGCGACTATTTTTGCAAATCATGTAGCGAGGAAGTGGTTGATTTTAGGGGTAGAGGAGAGCTTCAAGAAACAGATGTAAATCAAGTGAATTTATGCGGGATATTTGATAAGAGTCAGTTGCCCGCACAAAAGGAAATGTCTTTCAGGAGCAAGGGACTGTTTTACGCTTTGGCGTTTTGTTCTTTTTTAGGTTTTTCGGTTCAACAGGCTAAGGCAAATAAAACAGTGCGTGTTCAAAATGATAGTTTGGTAATTCAGGAAATCGATTCTGTTAATATCAAAGTTCCAGACTCTTTAAATTTTGAAGACAAAGTCAAAGAAAGTGAGGTGAAGAATAGAAGAAGGCGTCGGTGGTTCAGAAAGAGAAAGGAGAAGCCAGTGATGGGTTTTTTACGACGACATTAAAGCATGCTTAAATATCCACTTGCTTTGCGGTTACATTCTTCCCATTCGTCTTCAAGAATAGAGTCCTTAGTTATTCCTCCTCCGACGAAAATTTGGATTTGATTGTCATATATCCTTATGCATCTCAAGTTAACATACAACCTAGAGTTGTCATCATTCACTTCGCCTAAGTAGCCGCAATAATATTCTCGCGAATGCGACTCGGATTTCTTAATGCTGTTATAAGCTTCTTCTTTTGGGTATCCGCCAATAGCCGGTGTTGGATGAAGCTTATTTACAACTTCTATCAAGTTTCCTTTTGTTAATTCAAACTCAATCAATTGTTTTAGGTGGTAGATGTTGCCTGCTTTGACCGTTTCTAAATTTCCTAATGTAAACTTTGAGTTGATTGAGTTTAAGTTATTGGTTATGAAATTAGTAACTATTTTTTGTTCATCCAGTTCTTTTTGTCCCCAAGCAGTATCCTCGGAAGATTTTGTCCCAGCTAATGAAGTTGTTTTGTATTTGTTTCCCTCTTGACGGAGAATTAATTCTGGACTCGCTCCTATCCATAAACCAGATGTTGGATGATAAAAACAATAGACCATTGCTGAGGGATGCGAATTCAAGGTGTTTTCAAATAATTGATCTAAATCTTCAGTTTTATACGAAGCTGTAATTTTTCTGGATAGAATAGCTTTTTGAATAACACCATCTTGAATATCAGATTGAATACTTTCAAATCCTTTATTATATTTAGATTGAAGTGTGTCTACTTCATTTGAGTTTCCTAGTGACGAGTCATCCGAAGATTTAACAGCTAGCTCATTGATAAGTTCGGTGAAGGACTCAGCTGTTTGACGATCTTTAATAGATAAGAACAGGGGCTTATTTAATTTTGTGTCAAATGAGGTGAACGTGAAACCATCCCCAGCTTTATCACTATCAGGACCAGAGCAGTAATTGACACTAATTTCGCTAGGCCATCGATAGATTGCGAATCCAGTCTCGGTGTTTTTATGCTGGTTTACCAGGGAAAGTATTGAAGACATTTAAAGTAAGTTCTTAATAATTCGCAATTTGTGTGTGTACTTTCCAGTTTCTTCATTGAAAATACCATGATGATCCAGTTTGTCTATCCTAACTTCACCAGAGGCATGAATGATTTCACCATCATTAAGTAATATCCCTACGTGGGTAATGTTTCCTTCCTCATTGTCAAAGAATGCTAAATCACCAGCTTCGGCTTCTTCAACAAAACTATAATCAACACCCATTTCCACTTGTTGCGAAGCGTCTCTTGGCAAATTAATGTTATTCAAGCGGTATACAATTTGAGTAAACCCGCTGCAGTCGATGCCAAAAGGTGATCGCCCTCCCCACAAGTAAGGTGCTCCCAAGTACATAAATGCATCTTCGATAATTTTTTCTTTATCCGGTTTAGCGGTAGAGTCGGAGGTACCTCCTTGATAAGCGTACGTTTTACTGGCCACTGTGCACTCTTCATTCTGGTAGTTCACCAATGTGCTGCCAAGAACAATTGGATGCATCTGGACAGTACTTTGAAGTACTTGTACTAACTCAGTGCAGTATGATTGCTGTCTTAAATCAATTTCGTTGAATTCATCTTCAGAAATTATTGCTAACTGCTTAATGCAAATCCAACACTCGTACTGATCATGCTGAATCTTTATTTTAATCCATTTTTCAGCTTTTTCAAGCACAGTATATGTTTCGCCAAATAGCAATTGAGTCACCATTTCGCTGCTGTCGGAACCTTCCGCTCGACAAGGTACATGGCTCAATAAGCAAACTCCGTATTCCATGAAATCAAATTTAGTACTTAAACAGTGTTATTAACAGCAATAGCAGAATACTTATTAATATTTAAAGGTTTAAAAAAGGGTTAAGCTTTTGATTTAAAACCTACTCGCAGTGCCATAATGATCAATAAAGCCATTGCTGGAGCTTTGTGTCTAATGATATTCCCTACGATAGGTGTACTATAGCCAATCAGTAAGAGAGAGGTAAGGATAAACAGGAGGATAAACATATTTTCTGATGAAGGGACCAGGTTTTTTATTTTGAAGTTATTAAACAGCAAGAATAATAGGAACGTAAATAATAGAATGCTCTCGATGTAAAATGGAATTGTCAAAGTACTTATGTGATAGTAAGGAATAGCTACAGTGTGTATCAGCGCTGAGCCAGTATGACTAAGGAAACTCATTAATTCCGACTTCAATATTTTGTGTTCAACGTAACTTTTAGCTGGAACATACTTTAGCTTTTGGTAGTACCAACCAGATTGGGAGTTTAATGTGTGCGTTTCATCTGAATGCGTACCGTCTTGGAAATCTAACACAACCAGGTCGCCAGTCAATTCGTAACAAGTTAAACTGTTTTGATTCTTAACGTTTAAGGTGTTCTTTAACTTTTCAAATTCAGCAAATTCAAAATAAACAATATTTCCCTTTTCTAATGATTCCAAGTAATAGCCTCCTTTTCCAATTTTATTTTGCAAGTTATACCTTGAAGTGATTGGTTTCATTGGATTAAAATTGTTTAGGGTGGAAAGCAATATGAATGCGACAAAAGCGGCGCCAATCGTAGTGAAAAATAATTTTGAACTACGACGATATAAGGCCATCAGGAACCATGATAACATTAATATTAGTAGTGTGAAATAGGATACGTACAATAATAGAATTGCTCCCATGAAGAGTGAAATGATGTTCTTGTTTTTACTAAAAAGAGTATGCGAAATCAACCCGATTCCTAGTATGATTAAACTTTCCTTTTGAATGGAGCTCGTCCAAATAAGTAGGGAAGGAGCTAAACACAAAATGGAGAAACTAATCCAATTTTTAACGCTTAAATTTTTAAGGAATGTCACGAAGAGTAGTGCGATTCCACAAAAAGATAGAAACGAAAAGATTAAAGTTTGAGTAGGTAGGTGTCCTCTTGAAACAAAAAACACTAGGCTGTTTATTCTAGCCATAGATCTGCTCGAGCTAAATAATTTAGCTTCTTGGTACCCCATTGTTTTTACATAATTGCCCGTGTGAGATTTCCAATTTTTCAAACGGTTAACATATTGAACTGTGGATGGGTCATTCTCGTAGAGGCCGCAGAATATTTTGAAATATGCTTTTGGATTTTCTAAAGCAATCTTATATAATTCATGACCGTCAGTACTGTATTTATGGATGTCCGAGTGTTTCTGCTCCTCATAACGATCGAAATAGTAGTTGTTAACAACTAGTCCAGATCCAAACTTTAAGGCCAGAAGAACGAGCAACAAAAGTACAGGGATGCCTGTCTGTTTAAACATCTTTGCTTTGAAGATGATGTAACTCAGTAACAAAACCGCCGCGAAGAAAATAATTAGTTCCAAACTGTTACTTTGCTTTTAATTTACAATTATTTGTTTCCTGATGATACCTAAAGTAGTGTTAAATTTTAGGAAATAACTCCCTTTTAATAAGTGTGGTAAAAGAGTCAATGTTAAGGTGTTATCAATTTCATAATAAATCACTTGCTCTAATTCATGCCCTGTGTTATCATACAGCTCTACTTTTAGTACTTCTAAAGAGGGTAGGTGCTTGAGTGTAACTTGATTGTTTAGTGCTGGGTTTGGAAATAAGGTTGATTGAGAAGTTCTTTGGTCAATGATAATAGCGTGTTCGATGGTTTGAGAGAAGTTTGGTATTCCGTAACCAATAAAATTATCAGGAGCATTATATTGATGGGCACTTTGCTCAATGATTTCTTTAATCTCAGCACTACTTTTACTTGGTAATGCCTGCCATAAACACGCAGCTAATCCGGTAATTAGTGGACATGAGTAGGAGGTGCCATCCGCCTTCGAGTAAATTCCGGATTCACTGGAAGTGCTTATTTTCTCACCCAGGGCAACTACATTCGGTTTTACAAATCCCAATCCTGAGGGACTGGAGGAGCTAAAACTTGAGTAAGTTCCTTGATCGTTAACTGAACCAATTGTCAATACGAGTTCTTCATCAGCTGGAAACAATAAGTCTTCCCAAGGTGAATCCCCCTCGTTTCCAGCACTAGTAATAACAAGTATACCTTTTTCAGAAGCTTTTTTAGCTCCTCTACTGATCATTACAGTTGATTTACCTAGTTGTGATTGCAAATGATCAAATTCGGGTGTGTCGAAAGTGTTGTAGCCTAAGGATGAAGTAATAATGTCGGTGCCTAAGCTGTCAGCATACTCAGCACCATTGATCCAAATGTATTCTTCAATTAGATTCTCCTCTCGTGCATCTTCTGTAATCAATATAATGTATTTTGCTTTTGGAGCTGAACCAACGTATTCTCCTTCTTTGTTACCAGCTAAAATTGATAATACTTGAGTCCCATGGGTATTTAACTCGTATATATCGTTACTAGGAAATATGAAGTTTTTTTGATGTAGTATTCTGTTCTCAATGTAAAGAGAATCAAAAATATCCATGGTATTCACATTACTAAACCCTGCATCTAGCACTGCTATAGTTACTCCTTCTCCTAAATAATTATTGTCATGTAAATGCTCTCCTTGAACTTGGTTAATACCAGTAGATGCTGATCCATAGTCTATTTCGTTCGAAGCGGTTTGGGCAGAGACCCTAGTCACAGAAAAACCACTTTTGCCAATGAATTTAAAACTTTCTACAAACGGGAATTTCTTCAAGGTGTCAATTGACATCGAATCGTTGGTTTGAACAACTGATAAATTAAACCACTTTGAAATTGCTTTTACAGCGAAGTATTTGTTCAAAGAGTCTAAATAGTTAAGACTCACAGGGAAATCTTCAATGGTAACGTTTACAAGGTGTTGAGATTTTCTTAGTATTGACTTGCTTGTTAAAAAATCAGAGGGAGTAGAGGTTTTGTACAGTAAAGTGTCTTTATCCTTGAGAATAACTTCAAATTGATAAGATTGAGCAAAAACACTGCAATTGAAAGCTAAAATGAATAGAAGAAGTGTAGGTGTCTTCAAAGTTCAAATTTAGTCAGGAATAGAATAATCAATCAATAATTTGGTGAATTGAATTCCTTTTTCAATTCTGTCTTCTATAGGAACTGGAGTGTTAGTAATGTTTTGTGATTCAATATCCATGTAGTAGTATTTTACCAATCCAATGTCTTTTGAGAACACTTGCTCGTAGTATTGTTTTTCAATTAAGTTCTCAACGTCTAACTGAACGACTCTAACTGAATTGGGTTTTCCCAACAGTGTTTCACCAAAATTCTGATAAGTATAGTCAAACTTACTTAATATGTTAAAGTCATTGCCATCCCATGATACACCGTCTTTTATGGGGTTAGTCAAATTAACAAACCGCACATTTTCTTCCACACGTTGAATTGAAACAGGGGTTAGAGTAACGAACCATATGTTTTTAAATTCCCACGTTAATGTGTCGTAAGAAGCTGATTCGGAAGGTTTAAATTTACAGGATCGTTCCATTCTGTAGTTAGTATAACCACTTTCGTCAGTAAAGGTTTCGGTGATAACCTCCTTTAACTGATATTGATATACCTCGGTTTCTCCACTAAAGTCATTGTAATATATTGAATCAATCAAATAAGTGTGGGAGCTCCCAATTTTTAGTGGATAGTAGTCAGTATACACACCGGTAGCTGATGTAGTACTGGTAGAGTCTTTTTTACAAGAAGCTAGTACAACAGCTAACACAATAAATATGTATAAATTACTTTTCATCCTTTGATTCAGTTTTGATTACAACGCCCTTAGTGTTGTAATATAACCATTTTCCACTTTCCACGCCATTTTTATATTGACCTTGAACCTTAATTTTACCTGATTCAAAAAATTCTTTGCATTCACCTTCCAGTTTGTTCTTGTACCAAGAAAGTTCCTTCCATGGCTGACCTTCTGGGTAATAAAAGGTCCAGTGACCGTTCTTTTTTCCTCTGTAAAAAGTTTTTATACTTTCAATTTTACCCAGTGCATCAAAATACTTCCACGTGCTGTCTTTCTTGTTTTTATAGTAATGCCCTTCTCTTGATATTTTTCCATTAGGGTGGTAAGCTATTAACGTGCTTCTGCCACTCTTGTTGTATCTCTCCAGTGTTCTCATCACTTTGGTTGAATCGTCCCAGTAAGAAATTATATCATTAGAGGAATAGATTAAATTACCGTACTCGTATATTTCCTCTTTTTCAACTTTTAAACGAGGGCTGTAATATTTCCATTTTCCATTCTTTTTACCTTTGCTGAAATGACCAATAATCCTGTATACTTTGTTATCATAGTATAACTTGAACGCTCCTTCGGTTTTATTATTTACAACTTTCTTGCTGGACCTAATATTACCATTTTCGTAAAACTCTTCCTGTAACCCATTCACTTTTCCTTCAACATAGTTCGTTTTAGATTTGACTTTTCCATTTTTGTAATAGGAGGTGAGCATCCCTTCTAAGGTTCCTGTAGCATACATTTCAGTGCGAATTAGTATTCCTGATAAAGAGTAAAAATTCCAGGTTGAGTCTTTCTTTTTGTTGGTGTACATCCCGTCGGACATGATGTTGCCATTGCTGTGAAATAATTTCCCTCTGGCAACTGTTCCATTATTGGAGAGTGTCAACTCAGATGTCTTTTTGCCCTTGGTGTCAAACCTTTCAGACAGTCCAGTAGGAATACCATGAACAAAAACAGTTTTGTGTTTGATTTTTCCGTTTTTATAATTGACTACCCACAAGCCATGCTTATTACCTTTAGTGTCCAACTTGTTTTGTTCCTCTTGCGCAAAAGTTGAAGTGGAAAATATTAATGCAATTAAGAATAGAAATTTGTTCATAGGTCAATTAGCTTATTTTTTCAATGTCGTAGTTGTTTGCTTTTGATGAATTACGTACCAATATTTCTGCCACAAATCCTGATAGAAACATTTGCGTACCAACAATCACGAACATCAAAGAAAAATAGAATAATGGTCGTTGGGTAATTGGGTAATAATCATCAGAAAATCCAATGTTAAAAACGAAAGTCATGATCCACTCAAAGCTTAAATATCCTCCAATTCCAAATCCAAGTAAAAAGGTGAAGAATCCAAAGGTTCCAAATAAATGCATTGGGCGTTTTCCGAATTTTGACATGAAAATAATAGAAACTAAATCTAGCAATCCATTAATAAATCTTTCTAATCCGAATTTTGTGGTTCCATATTTACGTGGAAAATGCCTGACCGGTTTTTCGCCAATTTTAGAAAATCCAGCTCTTTTAGCCATTACTGGAATGTAACGGTGCATTTCTCCATACACTTCTATGCTTTTTACAACATCATATTTATATGCCTTTAATCCGCAATTAAAATCTTTAAGTTTTATGCCACTCATTGCACTTGTAGCCTTGTTGAATAACTTAGTGGGTATGGTTTTAGTTAATGGATCTTTACGGTCTTGTTTCCATCCTGAAACCAAATCGTAACCATCCTCTTTGATCATTTTGTACAATTCAGGAATTTCTTCCGGACTATCTTGCAGGTCAGCGTCCATCGTAATAATGACTTCAGCTTCAGCTTTGTCAAAACCAACATAAAGTGCAGCTGACTTCCCAAAATTCCGTCTGAATTTAACACCCTTAACGTTGTCGTCCTTCTCTTGGATTGAAGTAATAATGTCCCAAGATTTATCAGTGCTTCCATCGCTAATAAACCAAATTTCATAAGTGAAATTATTCTCCTTCATTACCCCCTGAATCCACGAATGTAATTCTGGTAATGATTCTTCCTCGTTGTACAAAGGAATGACTACTGATATATTTTTCATTGCTGAGAAACTTTTGATTTAAATACAAATCCTAAAATAAGTCCAAAAATGCTGAAAAAAAAGGAATTGATTACTAATTGAATAGAAACCCAAGTTAATGGTTGTCTAATTAATTTTGAAATTGTGCCACTTATTTCCTCAGCTTGTTCAGGAAAATTAACTTTCATAATTACATCATTGTTTATCAATAGTTCTTCTGTTAGGTTTGTTTCAATATGATTTATCAAGATAAACTGATACAGTCCTATCCATATTGCGTAAAAAACACCTGTAGTTAAACAAGTTTTAAAAACTTTAATAAAAATTTCACTTTTTGAATGGTGCAGGTGAGATTTCCTTAGCAGAAGGTTTAAACCAATAAAAGGAACACTAAATATTATTGCACTTAATAAATCAGACTTTCCATCAAATGCAACTTGGTTTAAAACCAGCAATGGTAGAACGATAGCGAAGAAGATTAATGCATTTTTCACGATGTGAAATTAAAAATTACTACCGTACAAAACTAGGACAAGGGAGGTAAGTTTTGCATAAATGGTATGTCTTTATTAGATTTGCAGTGGGGTAAGTCTTATACGACCAGCTCCTGCCGAATTCCCCCAGGCCTGGAAGGGAGCAAGGGTAGGTGGTTGAGCGGTGCGATATAAGTAGCTTACCCTATTTTTTTTGCCTAAAATCCTAAAACAAACTTCATGAAAAATACCTTATTAGTTTTAATGATGGTCATTGTTAGTGGTGCTTCCTTTGCAAAGGATGATAAAACAAAGAGTAAACCGAAAGATTATTATAAAATGTTCTCGGTCGAATCAAATCACGTTTATAATGCGCTGATATCCAAGCAAGGGATAAGTGCTAAATTCTATTTTTGGGCAAACAGTACTTACAATTTCGGGCCAGAGTTTCATTTTTATTTCCCTTCTGCAGCGAGTAGTTCTCCGGATTTTCAATTAGATTTTAACTTTAGAAAGGTATTAGTGGATTTTCATCCCATAACATTTGATGTGCTAGTTGGTCCTGGTTTTAGAAATTACAAAAAAGATAACGACGATCGAATTTGGAATTTTGATGGTATTAATATTGGATTTGGTTTAGCCTGGAGAGTTAAAAATGTTTCTCTTTATGTTATGCCAAGGATTAATCACCTTGATCCAAGCTTACAGGTACATACAGGTTTGAAATACCATTTTACTGTTACGCGATTGTTGAACAGGTATAACTTGCGGAAAGTAAGACAATAAGTGTTTTAGGAAACTTTCTTGATGCTTGTTGCTACAAAAGAAAGGTATAGTTCAATAAAATTACTTTTCAATACCCTTTAACACTCTTCGGATATCGTTGGTCGTTTCCATTAAATCAAACATCTTTTTTTCGTCATTCGAATCTAAAAAATTCTTGAACTCTTGAAGGTTTTCAATATACGTTCCTAAAGCTTTAGAAAGGTATGCTGAATTTTGAGCAAATATTGGAGCCCACATGTGAGGATTGCTTTTTGCCAAGCGCACGGTGGAAGCAAATCCACTGCCTGCCATGTTAAAAATGTTCTTTTCGTCTTTTTCTATTTCTAATACCGTTTTACCCAATACAAATGAACTAATATGTGAAAGGTGTGAAACATAAGCAATGTGGCGGTCATGCTCTTCAGCACTCATGTACAAAACTCTCATTTGCAAATTTTTGAACATTTTTTTTGCCAATTTTAAAGCTGTATCACTACTCCGCTCTTCTTCGCAGACAATACAAACTTTATCACTAAACAAGTTATCTATTGCTGCTGTAGGACCAGTGTTTTCTGTTCCAGCTATTGGATGAGCTGCAACAAATGAAGACCTGTTTTTATGGTTATCCACAGCCTCACAAATTCCAGCTTTTGTACTCCCGAAATCAATTACTGTTTGTGTTCCACTAATTTGATTAAGCAGTGCGGGAATTAGTTCTTTTGTAGCGTTTACAGGAATGGTGACCAGTATTAAATCAGCTTCCTGGCATAATTCTTCTAGAGTAACTGGTCGGTCAATGAGTTTGGAATCTAAAGCAATTTGTACGTGCGAAGTACTCGCGTCCATTCCTATTATTTCAGAGCAAAACTTACTTGACCTTAATGTTTTTGCTAATGATCCTCCAATTAATCCTGTTCCAATAATGCCAACTTTCATGCTTCTATTTTACTTTGATGCCAATTTTTAGTCCAATCCTAATGATTGGATCAATACCTCTTTCTAATTTTAAATCAATGACAGAATTAATTCCGCCAATGTTTACAGACTCTTTTTGAGCTGTATAAATATTAGAAATACCAGCGCCTATATAGTAATCATACACCAATAATCTATCTGGTTCGGCAAATTGAATTCCCGCTATAAGAAGTCCTTCATAATGTCTTTCTTGAATTTCGTCAATAAAATCACCAGCAAATTTTTCGTAGTTAAAAGTTGAATATTTAGCATTTAGCCCAATATAATATTCTTCAATAGCTATTCCAGAGAAGTACACTTTAGTTAATGCCTCGATATGAATTCCAGCTCCCATTTTGCCGTTGCCTGGATTGAAAACAAGGTCGGAATGTTGACTGCTGAAAAAATCTGCATGAGTAAATCCTAATCCAAGACTTATTCCAAAATAACCGCCAATTGCTTGTTCGTAGAAGATAGGGTATCGCCCACGCAAAGGATGCAGCAAGCCAAAATGAAAGACAGATTTTAAGCTTGGGAAAGTATCTGTATTGTTACTTACTTCATCGGGGTCAAAGACTTTTACATCTTCAGCAGGAGCTTCATGAATTACTTGAGCTTGTCCATGCTGGATAAATCCAATTAAAAGGAAAAAAGAAAATATGTAGCTGTATATCCGCACCTAAATGTTTTATTTACTGTAACGATAAGTTAAGGATAAAATTACACAGCAGTAGATAATCAATTAATAATTTTTTGAAAGCTATTTAGCAGCTGTTTGATCGTCACAATCATAGTCCTTTTTTATGCCACATCCACAGGTGAAAATTGTGTCAAGAATGGGAGTGTTGTAGCTAGCCTTGTCAATTGTAATTGAAAATACTTTTGAGGTAGTTTTGTGGTAAAAATTAATTTTGTAAATAGCTGATTCAGTCTTGTTTATGTACATCGTAATCCTTCTGTATGGATTGTTAACTTCCACTTCAGGATAAAGTTCAATCACATGCATTGTTTTACTGTTAATTGTTGTTTCCTTAATGTACCGATATTTATAGCCTGATTGATAGATAGTAAAGATTTCACTAGGACTAAATTCATCTGCATCATTGAAGTCAATATTTGTGATGATAACTTCTTCATCTGAATCAGATATGGTACATATCTTTTTTCCATCTGATATTTTTGTAATTCCAAAAATACTGTACTTGTATTTATCCCCTTTTAGCTGTAGTTTTCCTTTTTGTTTTTCGTTGATATTTTCACTTTTAACAGAGTAGGTAAAATCAGTAGTGATCGTTTTGTATGCTTTTGTCTTGGCACTTACTTTATTAAGTATTTCAGTGGCTTTTGCATCCTTCTGCGCTACTGGGTATACAAAAGAAAAACTTAAGGCGGTTATCCCTATAATGGCTATGGCTAATTTCTTCATTGAACTGTAGTTTTGTTTTGTAAAAATATTAAATCATTGTTGTTATTCCTCTTCATTGTAATTCAAATATTGTTCCAAAGACGCTTCATCCGGAATTAATACTTGACGAGCTTTACTTCCTTCAAAAGGCCCGATAATTCCTGCCTCTTCTAATTGATCGACAATTCGACCAGCTCTATTGTATCCTAGTTTTAGTTTACGTTGCAGGAGGGATGCGGAGCCTTGTTGATGCATGACCACTACTTTTGCAGCATCTACAAACAATACATCTCTGTCCAAAATATCTGGATTTCCTGTTGCTGTTGAATCCCCAACGTCCTTGACTTCTGGTAATAAGAAGGCATCTGGATATCCTCTTTGGTCTCCGATGAAGTCAGTTATAGCTTCAACTTCGGGAGTGTCAACGAATGCGCATTGAACTCTTATTAATTCATTTCCTGTCGTTAATAATAAATCTCCTCTTCCTACTAATTGATCCGCACCACCTGCGTCGAGAATGGTTCTTGAATCAATTTTTGAAGTAACCCTAAAGGCAATTCTTGCCGGGAAGTTAGCTTTAATTGTTCCTGTAATAATGTTAACAGATGGTCTTTGTGTGGCAATGATTAAATGGATTCCAATTGCTCTAGCAAGTTGAGCCAATCTTGCGATTGGAGTTTCAACTTCTTTTCCAGCCGTCATAATTAAATCTGCAAATTCATCTACAACTAAAACAATGAATGGGAGATACCTGTGACCTTTTTCAGGATTTAATTTTCTTGCAACAAATTTAACATTGTACTCCTTCAGGTTACGACAATGTGCCTCTTTGAGAAGTTCATATCGCTGATCCATTTCAACACAAAGTGAATTTAATGTATTTACAACCTTACTAGTTTCAGTAATTATTGCCTCTTCAGTGTCAGGAAGTTTTGCTAAATAATGACGTTCAATTTTATTGAATAATGTAAGTTCTACCTTTTTCGGATCCACCAACACAAACTTAAGTTGAGAAGGGTGCTTTTTGTAAAGTAAACTGACAAGGATACAATTCAGGCCTACAGATTTTCCTTGCCCAGTTGCTCCAGCCATTAGTAGATGAGGCATTTTTGCCAAGTCAACAACAAGGGTTTCATTGCTAATGGTTTTACCTAAAGCAATTGGTAAATCCATTGTAGTTTCTGCAAATACTTTGGAAGCAATTACAGTTTTCATGGCCACCACATCTGGATTAGGGTTTGGAACCTCAATACCTATGGTTCCTCTCCCTGGAATTGGAGCAATAATTCTAATACCTAAAGCCGCCAAAGACAATGCAATATCGTCTTCTAAGTTTTTGATTTTGGAAATTCTCACACCAGGAGCAGGAACGATTTCATATAAGGTAACTGTTGGCCCGATAGAGGCTTTAATACTTTCAATTTCGATTTTGTAATTCCTTAGTGTATTAACAATGTTGTTTTTGTTTTTTTCTAATGTTTCTGAATCGACAGCATCAGAGTTACCAACTTCATAATCATGAAGTAAATCAACAGTGGGAAATTTATAAGTTGACAACTCTAGTGTAGGGTCATAAGCATCTGTAGAATTAGGTAAAACAGTATTCGTAGTTTCTTCTTCAATCTTTTCCTCGACCTCAAATTGCACATCACCACCCTCAAGGTCAACTTTTTTAGTGACTGGGCTAGTAGCGTCAAGTTCCACAGCATTGTCTTCAGTGCCATTATCTGATGATGCGTTTGTATCATCTTCACTTGATTCCGAATTTTCATCTGAAGTATTATTTAATTCTTCAACAACTTGTCCTTCGGTATTTTGATCAGTATTTATTTCTGCAACGGTGTCATTACTTTCAGGAAAAACAGTATGAGATGCTCCAGAACTTATGATTTCATTGGATGCTTCTTGACTTGCGTCATGATTGTTGATAGCGTCAGGTGCTTCTTCAATATCATCCTTAGCAAATAACTTCGCTACTAAATCATCTATTCTTACATTAAAGAAAGACAAAAGAGACATTATTATGCTCAAAAACAAGATGATTATCAATCCTGTTCTACCTACAAAAAATTCAAGCCAAACATTGAATTGATGACCAAAAGTACCTCCAGGATTCAAAGCTGAATCAGGAAATAATAAACTCAGTAGAGATGATCCTATTATTGCATATGTCAACAATACCTTAGTGGCTTTTCCAAAAGGAAAAAGTTGCTTTTTGAATGACAATTTGAATCCTGCTAATAACATTAGAAGAGGAATAACGTAGGATGTTACACCAATAAGTTGATGAATGAAAAAATGAGAAATTTTTGCACCCAAGGTACCTGTTTTATTAGCGGCCTCTTCATTAGCTTCACTGAATGCGTCAATTCCAATTGTACTCCAAGTTTGAATTTTGTCTTGATCAGATTTCCATGAAAAAAAGTAGGAAGTAAAAGAGAATAGCAAATAGATACCAATAAACATTAAAACAAACCCAAAGACATACTGTTTCTTTTCGTCTTCAATAAAATCTTTCACTTTTGGAAACTTAAAGTACTCAGCTACATTAAACTTAAATTCGCTTTTTTTCTTGGCGCTTTTATGTTTTAATGTGTTTGATTTACGCCCTTCTTTTTTCTTACCAAAAACCATTTTGAAAATAATCTTTTTATGAACCAGTTAATGAATTCTAATGCAAACTCCTTGTGAAAAAATATTGAACCAATATTGAGCACGAGTATTCAGTCTAAAAATAAATCAAGCAATTGGCTGGATTAACATAACCTCGGTAAAGTTATGAACGCACGGTTGAAGAAAACAGCGATACTCTCTGTTTATTGCTAAGAGGAGAGGAGGTGTTGCAAATAATTAGTTCAGAAAAAATACTTTCTAATTAACAAATTGCTCACGATGAAAAAACCATTCTACGATTGTTCGGGGTCAACAAGTTCCAAATAAGTAAAACGAAATCCTATTAAAATTTCAAATAGAAATCTTTGCAGAGTTCCTTGTACTGTTTTGTGTAATTTCCCCGTGACTCTTCGATTGTTAAGATTTCTCGCTGGAAGTTAACCCGGTCCTCATGGCTCAAATTGTTTGGAGTCATTGATAGTTTTATTAGACATCGCTTGACTTCACTGTTTCTGTTTCCTTTGATATCAACAACCGTTTCTAAAGATAAATTACACTCTTTAACAATACTCATTACCTGATCAAGATTTACACTGGGATAGATGAAATAAATAGATCCACTGATGGACAGTATCTGTTCTGCTTTTATAATGAAATCTTGTAAAGGCAAATGTTTAGCGGACCTGGCTAAGTCTCTTTTGTTGTCTTCAAACACACCTCCATCATTAAAGTAGGGTAGGTTAGCAACAATTATGTCAAACTTTGATTTTGACAACTGATCAATTAAACTGTCTGCTTTTGAGTCAGATTTGCAATTTAAAAAGTTTTCAATGAGAACATTAAATCGGTTAGTGAATTTACTTGATGTAAAATTATCGATAGCTTGCAGGGCTGCTTCCTTTTCAATTTCAACCGCGGTAATATTGGCTAAAGGGTGTTTTTGAGCCAACATTAAGGCAATTAGTCCACTTCCAGTTCCAACGTCTAAAATATTTTCAACATTTACCTGCTGTATCCAAGATCCTAACAGTACTCCGTCAACGCCAATTTTCATTCCGCAATTACTGTCTTCAACTGAAAATTGTTTGAAATTGAACATTGAGTATGCTATTCCTCTTTGTTAATGTCTAGTAACCCCTCAGGTAAATCGGTAGTCATTGTTTTATTCTCCAGATCAATTGAAACGACAAACTCATCTATCAAGGGGAAAATCAGTTCTTCATCGTTATTTTCAATATAAACCAACTCTTGAGCTGATGATTTATCTATGTAATCAATCAGCCCAACCTCTCCCAGTTTTTTATCAATCACCATACATCCTATAAGTTCATGTGTGAAGACATTATCGTCATCTGACACGGGCATATTTTCATTTTCTAAATAAACTTCACAGTTTTTAATCATGTTTGCCATATCAATACTGTCAAACCCTTTAAATTTTAACACTACCTTATTATTGGTTTTAACGGACATTTTTTCAATAGGGTAAACAATTAACTTATTGTGAATCAGAACATTCATGCTTGTTATCTCTCCTAGAGCAAAAAATACTTCGTCATCTTCCATGTTAAAAAACACTTCACCTTTAAAACTTTTGGGCTTGCCAATTTTCCCTATTAAAAAGTAATCGTTTAAATTCATCTTTTATTTTTTACAAATATATATTAATGCTATTTGGTATGAGTGTCCATTCATTGAAACTTTCGTTGCCTGAACTCAGTTATAACAGCAAGTTGTTTTTTATTGGCTCCTGTTTTTCTGATAACATGGCAGATAAATTATTACAAGATAAATTTGATGTAATTAGTAACCCATTTGGAATTATTTTCCATCCTGATGCTATTGTCACAGTGTTAACCAGGGTGTTAGATGATGTTAAATATGAAGAAAGTGACTTTTTCCAAAGGGACGGTTACTGGTTTTGTTATGAGCATCATAGCAAACATGCTCAAAGAGATTTATCAAATTATGTTAAGCAAGCAAACGACTTACTGTCCTTAGTAAGGGAGCAATTGCAAGAAACAGATACAATGTTCATTACCTGGGGTTCGGCCTGGGGTTATGAGTTGGAGGGGCAAATAGTAGCAAATTGCCATCAACAAGATTCGAAACTGTTCAAGAAAAAGCTATTAGACATAAAGAATTCGCAAGTCCTAGTGCAAGACCTAATTAAGAAACTACAAGCTTTAAATGATGCGATAATGGTAGTTTTTACTGTGAGCCCAGTTAGGCATTATAAAGATGGTTTGGTTGAAAATCAGCAAAGTAAATCATTGCTTAATATCTTATGTCATAATATATGTAAAGACAATAGCAAATCGTTTTACTTCCCCAGTTACGAGTTTGTTATAGATCATTTGAGAGATTATTCATTTTATAATGCGGACGAAGTTCATCCCAATGATCTGGCTGTAGATCAGATCTATTCCTTTTTTGTTGAACATTTTTTCAGAGAAGAGGTGAAGGAGGTGATTGATAATTGGCAAGGTTTAAACAATTCATATCAACACCGAAGTTTACGGAAGTACTCAGTTTCGAATTTAAAGTTCAAAGAGAAACTATTAAAACAGCTTCAGAATTTTGAGCGCAGTGCCAATATATCTTGTGGAAACGAAATCAAATCTGTAAAAAAACAAATTTCTGAAATTAGGCAAGGGATTTGACTAATATCATTAACAAATTGCTTTGAAAGCAAGTTTAATTCAACTAATTTCGCACAAGGATATAAGCAAGTAGTAATCAATGAAGCGAGTGGTCAAAATATTCTTAATACTGTTTTTTGCGTCTGTGGTTGGCTATGCGCAAAAACCACCTGGACCGACACTTGAAATTGTAATTTATTGTAAGGACAGGAGTGGATTAAGAGGAGTTCAAGCAGTAATATATGTTGATGGAAAAGAATTTTATAGACCTGCCAAGAGTTTAGGTAATGGAAGAATTGTAATATGGTTGCCGTACAATAAAACTTATAAAGTTAGCTTTGAGAAGGAAGGCTACGTTCCTTATTATTTTCCAGCAAATACAAATTTAGAACCCGGTAAAATCAAAGAAGACAATTCTTTTGATCTAGATATCCCTATGATAAAGTTACCAGATGATGGTAGTAAAGTAGATTTCAACAAACCAATTGCAAAAATTGAATTCAACGAAGAAGAAGGTTATTTCGATTATAACTGGGATTACGCAGATGAAGTTGGTGAAGAATTAAGGACCCTCAATAAAACAGTTGCGGAGAAGGATAAAGTATTTGCCAAGAACAAAGTGGATGCCGGTGAAGATGTACTTGCCGCTGAATTAAACAAGAAAAAAGAACAAGAAGCTAAAGAAGCTGCCGAAGCTTTTAAGGCAGCGGAAGCCCAAAAAGCCAGAGCAGTTGCTGAGAAAGCAAAAGAAGAAGTAGAGAAAAAACGATTACAAGAAGAAAAAGATAAGAAAGTCGCTGAAAAGGCTAAGCAAGTTGCTGAGCGTGCGAAAGCAGATGCAGAAAAGGAAAGGATCGAGGCTGAAGAAGAACAAGCCCGCAGAGATGCTGATGCTGCAGAAAAGACTGCTAAAGAAGAGGGTGTTCGTAGGGTTGCCGAGGAGAAGAGGTTGGCAGAAGAAAGGCGTTTGGCAGATGAGGCTAAAGCAAATGCCGAGGCTGAAAAAAGAAAAATAGAGCAGACAGAAAACGCTGCAAAAGCAGCAGAGGAAGCCGCAAGGTTAGCTCAAGAAGAAAGACAAAAAGCAGAGGCGGAGAGAAAGAGACTATCAGAGGAGGAAAGAATAAAAGGCGAGAACGAACAAGCTGCAAAGAAAGCTAAGGAGGAGGCAGATCGTTTAGCAAAACAAAAAGCTGAAGAAGAAAGAGACCAGTTAGCTCAAGAGAAGGCAGAGTCAGAAGCTAAAGATGAAGCTGATAAGGAACGAATTAAAGCCGAAGCTGAGAAGAAAAAATTAGAAAAAGAGCGACTTAGAAAAGAAGAAGATGCAAAACGATTAGCAATTGAAAAAGCGGAGCAAGAGGCATTGAAAAATAGTCAGGCTGAAGCAGAAAGAAAAAGACTAGAAGATGATTTATTGGCTAAAAAGGAGTTTGAACGTTTAGAAGCTGATCGGATAGCAAAAGAAGATAAAAAAGCTGAAGATGAGAGGTTAGCAGAAATAGCTGCACAGTTGAAAGCTGAAGATGACAAATTAATTCAGGAAGTTATTGAAGCAAAAAGGAAGAAAAAAGAAAAGGCTGCAGCGGAAGCAGATCAGGTGGCCAAAGAGTTATCCAGACAGCAAGCTGAAGATGAGCTTGAGCGGTTAGAAGTTGAAAAGCAGCTTGCTCAAGAAAAGTCCGAGGCGGAACAAGATAGAATTGCTAAGGAAAAGGGAATCCAGGAAGAAAAAGATAGATTAGATGCCGCTAATCTTGCTGAAGAAAGAAGACTTGCCGCGCAGAAAAAGGCAATTGAGAAGAAAGAGAAAGACCGATTAGCAGCAGAAGAGTTGGACAGGTTAAATGAGGAGCAGCGATTAAAAGGTGTAGCCGAAAAGCAAAGGCTAGAGGATGAAAAAGAAGCTAGTGAAAAATTAGCTCGTGCAAAAGAAGTAGAAAAACGAAGGTTAGCCGAAGAGAGAAAAGTCCAAGCTCTTAAAGAAAAATTGGAAACTGAGAAAAACGACGAAGAACTAAGGTTGCTGGAAAATCAGAGGATTGCAAAACTTAAAAGGGATAAACTTGAAGCAGATAAAAGAGCTGTGGAAGAAGCTAGGCTGAAAGCGGAGAAGGATGAAAGACGAAGAGAAGAAGCTGCGGCATCTGCATTAGCTGCTAAAAAGGAAAGGGATCGCCAATCGGAATTAGCAAAGATAGCGTTGGCAAAAGACTTACAACGCAAGAGGGCTGAAGAAGAAAAAAGGTTAGCAGATAAAGCTGAAGCTCTTGCAGTTCTGGCCAAACAAAAAGCTGACGAAGCCAAAAAGAAGGCCGAAATAGCTGAGGAAAAAAGGATTATCGAACAAGAGCAACTGCGAGAGGTTGCTATGCAGAACAAACGAAACGCCGCAATCGAAAAGGCTAAGCAAGAGAAGAGGCAAAGAGAGGCGGAGAATACAGCTAGAGTAAATAGGAGAACTGCAGATAGTTTAGCTAC
>Ga0115000_10000307_pt1 | contig 45468 bp, 43 predicted proteins | sample ArcticOcean_MG_C_6_FD_89690 | JGI IMG/M metagenome (GOLD analysis project Ga0115000, IMG submission 89690) | Marine microbial communities from western Arctic Ocean - ArcticOcean_MG_CB8_128 | ecosystem: Environmental > Aquatic > Marine > Oceanic | place: Arctic Ocean: Canada Basin | collected...
ACAGGAATTAGCATACGGTGCTCGACCTAACCCTAATGGACCTATTCCTCCATATGCAGCTCTAGTATTTGTCGTTGAGCTTCTTGAAGTTTCTGCAGTAGAGTAATCTGCTAGAACGTAGAGCGATCTACTAGAAAAACACCATAAGAATGTTTCCTCTAGAAAACGATGCGGTTGTCTTAGGATTATTAGCCGTGACTTTAGCGTGCATTTTTTATGCCTCTAGCCTACCACGGTTTAAGAAATTCTTTACATTCGTTCCGAGTCTTTTACTGTGCTACTTTATTCCTGCTGCATTCAACTCACTAGGTCTTGTAGATGGGGAAGCGTCGAGTTTATATTTCGTGGCTTCTAGATATTTACTCCCTGCCAGTTTAGTGCTGCTTTGTTTGAGCATTGATCTCAAAGGGATTTACAATCTAGGCCCAAAGGCCATCATAATGTTTATCGCAGCTACTGTAGGAATCATAATCGGTGGACCACTAGCTTTATACATCGTAGGGCAATTCAACCCAGAGGTTTTCGGGGGTGATGGCCCTGAAGCTATGTGGAGAGGACTTTCTACTGTGGCTGGAAGCTGGATTGGAGGTGGAGCTAACCAAGCTGCATTGAAGGAGATATCTGAGACAATGGATCAGCAATTCTCTATCATGTTAATTGTGGATGTTTTCGTTGCGAATCTCTGGATGCCCTTCTTGCTATTCGGGGCTAGTCACTCTAAGAAAATTGACAAGTGGCTTAAGGCTGACAGCACCGCTGTAGACGCTTTGAAAGAGAAGGTTGAGAAGTACCAGTCAAGCATCGCCAGAGTTCCTTCTTTCACAGACCTTATGGTTCTAATAGGAATAGCATTCGGTGGAGTGGCCGTTGCTCACTTAGTCGCAGACACTGCTAGCGTAGGAATACAGAACTCATTCCAACATATTCTCAGCGTTAACCCTGCGAGCTTTGTTCAATATCTGTCTTCACTTGAGAAAGGCTTCTTCTGGATAGTAATTGTTGCAACAGCTATTGGAGTTACGCTTAGCTTTACTAAAATCAGGTCTTATGAGGGAGCCGGCGCAAGCAAAATGGGCTCAATATTTCTGTATATTCTTGTAGCTACTATTGGAATGAAAATGGATGTTGGCGCACTTATCACGCATTGGGATCAATACTCTTCAGCGATCATTATAGGTCTGATTTGGATGTCCGTTCACATCATCGTGCTGTTAACAGTAGCGGTCATTATCAAGGCGCCGTTCTTCTTCGTAGCCGTAGGCTCTCAAGCCAATGTGGGAGGTGCTGCTTCTGCACCGATTGTGGCAAGTGCTTTCTCTCCTGCCCTGGCTCCTGTAGGGATATTACTAGCCGTGCTGGGTTATGCAGTGGGCACCGTGGGCGCTATCATCTGCATGGAGTGGATGCATCTTATTTCTTAAAGAAGTGCCCCTTTACCACCCGCTTAGATTCTAAGTACTCTTCATTTTCTGGGACCAAACCCACAGTCAACGGCACCCTTTCCTCGACTTCTATATCCTGAACCTCGTCGAAGGCACCTACCTTATCTGGGTTATTTGTGAGTAGCTTGATTCTCTTCACTTTGAGATATCTCAGCACTTCTACAGCAGTCTCGAAAGAACGACCATCTTCTGGGTGACCTAGATTGACGTTAGCCTCATACGTATCTTGTCCTTCGTCTTGAAGGTTGTAAGCCTTTAACTTTTCTACAAGACCTATCCCACGGCCCTCTTGTCTTAAATAGATAAGCACTCCTCCCTCCTCTTGTATCTGAGTCATAGATGATGCCAGCTGTGCTCCACAATCACATCGCGACGAACCGAAGACATCACCAGTCATACACTCGCTGTGGACCCTAACAATTATAGTTTGTTCACTTGTAGGATCAAATTTATCAGACACAAGTGCAAGAGTAGGCATCTCACTAACCTCGCTTTCAAAGGCAAAAATTCTATATCCACCGAACTTAGTTGGGAGGCGAGATTCTACAAGTGGATTCATACAGCAAAGATACTTTGTCTAAAGTAAAATTAATGAAAGTCTTTAATAAGATTGCTTACATAATGCCTGCAAAAAAAAGCGCCAGTCCTTTCGGGCTGACGCTTTTCATTATCTCAATATCCTTAATGGACTTACAGGTCCGAACAAGCTTGTCCGAACGCTATGAGGAATTCAAGTAAATCAGCAGATCCAATCTCTCCGTCTCCGTTAGCATCGAATGGACAGTCACTCTCGCCAGTACATTCCTCAAAGACACAACTTCCATCATCGTTATTCGCATAAGGAAGAAAGTTCAGAGCCGAAGACTCAGTACATCCAGAAAGGATGCAACTACCGTCATCTGATGTGTTTATTGCGTCGTAGTTATCAGCACCTAAGTAAGTACATCCAGTAGCCTCACAAGAACCATCATCATCAGTAGCTACAGAGTTGTAGTTATCAGCATCTGGGTTAGTACAGCCTAAGATGATACATGAGCCATCATCAAAGTTAGCTGACTCATCATAGTTATCAGCCACAGGATTTGTACATCCTAGGTATTCACAAGATCCGTCATCATCAGTAGCATCTGAACTATAATTGTCTGCATCCAAGTCAGTACAACCTGGCACTTCTAATTCATCACAAACTCCATCAGCATCACTATCGTTATTACATTCTCCTGAGCAATCGTAGTACATCTCAGAGTACTCACAAGATCCGTCATCAACTATCGCTGAAGAATCATAGTTACAAGCAGTTTCATCAGTACATCCAGAGCAGCTGCTATCATCACCACCACAAATTCCACAAGCATCTAGCGACAAACATGACCCGTCGTTATCAGTAGCATTTGCATCGTAGTTACAAGCAGACATATCAGTACAACCAGCTATCTCTAGCTCGTCACACACTCCGTCTCCGTCCGTATCGTTTACACAATTGCCATTACAATCAAAGAATTGATCAGCATAAACACAACCATCATTAACTATTGCATCAGCATCGTAGTTACATGCAACCGGGTCTGTACAACCAGAGCAAGTAGAGTCGTCCCCTCCACATTCACCACAAAGATCTAATTGCAAACAAGAACCATTGTCAAGTTCAGCCTCGGGATCGAAATTACAAGCATATTCATCAGTACAACCAAGAGTTCCTAATGGGAAGTCTAGCATGAGTCCTTCAGCGTAATGAGATTCTTGATTTGCATCTCTAATCTGAATATTGACTAGTGCACTCACCATTCCTGAAGTAGTAAACTGACCTATAAGAACTCTATTGTTCACTGGAACACCTTGGTCGTTAGCACCAGGTACCACGAAAATAGAACCACCAATGAATGTGTTAACGATAAAGTCACCACCAGAGTTGAAGTCAGCCATAGAAGTTAGAGCTGCGTCAAATGCACTATTGAGACCATCAGCATCTCCAGGCTCAGCACCGATAGTAAACCAACTATCATATTCTAAATCGGGGAAAGCTGCAAAAAACAATGGATTAACTGAACCACCGAAATCTGAACCAACTGCGTCATTGTAGAAGCCATTAGAAGCCGTTGAAGTCATCTCCCATGGGGTAGAGTCCGTACCATAAACAGCCGTTACCTCTACATCGTTAGAAACGAAGTTGCCGTAAAGCCTGTAAGTTGTTTGGCCTGTACCTATAGGGTTAGAGTTCACAACTTCATATGAAAGTCCGGTACAAAGTCCGTCTCCCCATGTACATGATCCATTATCATTCTCCGCAGTAGGATCGTAGTTCTCAGCCGATGGGTTCATACACCCTACAGCCTCTAGTTCATCACATACCCCATCTCCATCCTCGTCATTGATACAACCATCACAAGTGTAGAATTCTGAAGGGTATTCACATGAATCATCCTCTACTAATGCTTCAGAATTATAGTTACATGCTTCAGCATCTGTACAACCTCCACAAGAAGAGTTGCCTCCTTCACAAACTCCACAATCGTCTAATACAGATGATCCGCCCCACTCACCAGCACAATCCTGTTCACAGTCGTTTGAAGCGTCGTTATCACATGTATCACATTCGTCAGTAGTAGAATCTCCGTTAGCAACGCCTGCGCAATCTGCACATGATGTGTTATCACCTCCACAAACTCCACAATCATCATTCATCAGACAAGAACCATCGTTCATCTCAGCCGTAGGGTCGTAGTTACAAGCTGTAGCATCTGTACATCCCATAGTTACATCTGGGAAAGTGATAGATAATCCCTCTGCGTAGATTGACTGTTGTGCAGCGTTTCTATACTGTATGTTTACTAAAGCGTCAACAACACCAGAAGTAGTGAATTGACCAAGTAATACTCTTCCGTTCACTGGCACACCTTGATCATTTGCTCCAGGAACGACGAAAATAGAACCTCCAATAAAGGTATTCACAACAAAGTTGCCTCCAGAGTTAAAGTCAGCCAGGGCTGAGAGATTTGAATCAAATGCACTGTTAAGACCATCAGTATCGCCAGGTGCTGATCCTATAGTAAACCAACTATCATACTCCAGATTAGGGAATGATGAGAAGAAAATAGGATTAATTGTACCACCGAAATCTCCACCAACTGGGTCATTGTAAAAACCATCTGAAGCTGAAGACTCTAAAACCCACGGTTCCGTGTCTGTTCCATAAACCGCTGTTATCTCAACATCATTAGAAATGAAGTCAGCGTATAATCGGTAAGTGTGCTGTCCTGAGCCTAATGGATCAGAAGCAATGAGTTCGTACGAAAGACCTGAGAGTAAGCTTCCACCGAACACACAAGAGTTATCCTCGTAATCTGCTGAAGAATTGTAGTTCGTCGCTGAAGCATCCATACAACCTCCGGTTCCGACAACGATAGTCGCTACCATTCCTTGTGCAGCATGATTGCCTACTGAGCAGTCGTAAGAATATACACCTGGTACATTAAACGTATGTGCTCCAATACAAACTCCATTTGAAGCGCCACTGACTGGGTCTAGGTAAAAAGCTTCGGGGTTACCGAAAGAATCCCCCGTTATAGTATTTACATCTCCGTTAGCATTGTGGAAGCCACCTGTATTCATCCAAGACACAGTAGATCCTATAGCAACAGCTAATTGTTGAGGAGTGAAACTGTAGTTAGAAGCTTCAACTTCAAAATCACTGGTACACGCATCGTCATACTCACAAGAGCCATCATCTTCTGTGGCATTGGGGTTGTAGTTGTTAGCAGCTGGGTCTGTACAGCCTGGTGTAGCAACTTGAGGAAATGTGATGCAAATCCCTTCTTCGTTGAAGGTGTCCGTAGCAGCATTGTCCCACTGGAAATTTAAGCACATCTCTACTACGCCATCAGTTGTAAACTGACCTACAAGAACCCTTAAATCATCACCGGCTTCAGCATCAGCAGAAACATTAGGTATGAGGAAGAAAGAACCTCCTATAAAGGAATCAATTGTAAATCCAGAACCACCTTCAAATGCGGCGAACGCCACATCCATACCTACTTGTTGAATATCACTAGTTCCGTCAGAGTTTTCAGAACCTATTGTGAACCAGCTATCGTATTCCATGTCGGGGAAGAAATCGAAAAAAGCAGGGTTAATTGCTGTTCCTAGAGCAGATCCTAAAGATGATTGGAAAAACGAAGTCGATACTGAAACAGACATTGGAGCAGTTTCCAATGCGTAAATCGCGACAAGCTCGTCTGTAGGGTTGTCGAATGTGGCGTACACTCTATAAACAGTGCCCTCGGGGGATTCAGAATAAACTTCACTTTCAAGTCCAACAAAGTTCGCATGAGAAATTCCAGCTGTCATTGCAGCGAGAACAAATAGTAAATAACGTTTCATTTAATTTTGATTTAGGATTCCTAGTCGTTTAATAGACGCAAATTATGCTAAAAAGTTGCATCATTGTTTATTACTCACCTACAATTGATTTCGGTTGACGCAATTAAGATCTTCGAATGCTTGTTTAAGTCTAGCTACAAATGCATTTTCCCCTTCTCTTAACCAAACACGAGGGTCGTAATATCTTTTATTAGGGACATCGTCACCATCCGGGTTTCCGATTTGGTCTTGAAGATAATCAGTCTTAGAAGCGACATAATCTCTCACACCTGTCAGGAAGGCCCACTGCATATCAGTATCGATGTTCATTTTAATCACTCCGTAGCCTATCGCCTCGCGAATCTCTTCGACAGACGAACCACTACCGCCATGGAATACAAAGTCCACTGGCTTATCGCCTAAGTTGTTTTTCTTTGAAATATACTCTTGACAATTTTTCAATATCACAGGCGTCAGCTCGACATTGCCCGGTCTGTAAACTCCGTGCACATTTCCGAAAGCTGCCGCGACAGTGAACTGATCGCTAACTGAATTTAACTCATCGAAAGCGTAGCTGATTTCCTCAGGTTGAGTGTACAATCTCGAACTATCTACATCAGTATTGTCTACTCCATCCTCTTCTCCGCCAGTAACACCCAGCTCGATTTCTAGATACATCCCCATAGGAGCTAACCTTGCGAGGTATTTCTTACAAGTACCGACATTTTCCTCTACTGACTCGTCACTCAAATCTATCATGTGAGAGCTGTATAGAGGACGTCCTGTTTCTGCAAAGTGCTTTTCGCTTGCTGAGATCAAACCATCCATCCAAGGAAGTAATTTCCTAGCACAGTGGTCCGTATGAAGAATTACTGGAACACCGTAAGCTTCAGCGAGTGCATTAACGTGATGAGCTCCAGCTATGGAACCTAGAATTGCAGCCTCTTGTCCATCAAGCTTCAATCCCTTTCCGGCATTAAATACAGCCCCTCCATTGGAGAACTGAATAATTACAGGGGAATTAAGATCCTTAGCTGTTTCAAGAACTGCATTTACAGAGCTTGACCCTATAACATTTACGGCTGGAAGAGCATATCCTCTACATTTCGCATCATCTAGTACAGCTTTGATTTCATCACCAAAAAGAACACCCGAACGGAAACGATTTGACATAGTAAGTATTTTTCATTGCGAAAATACTCCTACTTTAAAGCGTGAGGAAATAATCTTATCTAAGGTTATTCACCATCTATACCATTTTATTTATTCTTCTCCTTTAATCTCATTAAAAGCTCCGCTGGAGTTTCATGTAGATACTTCAAGGTGATAGCAGCAGATTTAGATACCTCAGAATCTGGATGCAATTCTATGACCTGAAGGTAGTATTTCTCTGCCATCAACTTGTCGTTGAGCTCTGTCTCGTATAGAAATGCAACTAAAAAAGCACACACGGGACCTTTAGGATATTGCGGGTATCCATCGTGGACAGCTTTGAATAAACGTATAGACTCTCTTATTTGGCCATCTCCTCGAAGTAAATCAGCTCTTCTAAATAAAAATTCAGGTGTTATCGAGTCAGATGAACAGGCGTTAGCAAACTCTGCATATGTACGCATAAGATCATGCAGTAGTTCGTCTTCAAAACCTGATTCGGCAAATTCAGTTTCTTTTTGAAATACCAACTCTCTTTCGCCCTGACAATCTAAAGGCTTGGGGTCTGAACTGCAGCTAACAATAGTTGTTACCGCTAGTAATAAAAGCATCAATCTCATCTCACTTTCTTTTTAGGTAATCTCATTCTGTAATCTACGGAAACTTTACCTAGCCCTATGTCACGAAGCTTACCGTGCAACAATCTTCTTTTAACAGGTGAAATATGATCGGGTATCATTACACCATCGAGATGGTCGTACTCGTGTTGGACTATTCTAGCAGCTATGCCAGAAAGTGATTCTTCCACTAACTCCCACTTCTCGTTATAGTATTCAATTTTTATAGAAACTGGCCTTTCTATCTCTTCTCGAATGCCTGGAATTGACAAACAACCCTCTTCCATTAAGCTAGTTTCATCAGAAGATTCAAAAATAACTGGGTTGATCATTACTCTTTTAAACCCCAGACAATCCGGGTCTCCGTCGTCTCCTTCCCCGAATGGCGAGCCATCTGCTATAAACAACCGTATAGACTTACCCACTTGTGGAGCTGCAAGACCCACTCCTTCTGCCTCATACATGGTTTCCCACATATCCTCAAGCAAGGAATCAAGCCCATAGAACTTGTTATCTATCTCCTTAGCCTCCATTTTCAAAACGGGATCTCCAAAAGCAACTATAGGTTTTACCATGTAACAAATCTATGAAGGCTATTTTTGTCCCATGTCAATTTTAGATTCTATTCCTGAAGCAATCGAAGTTATTCGAAACGGAGGTGTTATTATAGTCGTCGATGACGAGGATAGGGAAAATGAAGGTGACTTCATTACAGCGGCCAGGAGCGTTACTCCTGACATAATAAATTTCATGGTCACTCATGGCCGAGGACTTGTTTGCGCTCCTATTATTGAAAGTCGATGCGATGCCCTGGAGCTTGATTTAATGATCAAAACTAACAACGCTGCATACGAAACTCCATTCACTGTATCCGTAGACTTATTAGGTAATGGATGCACCACTGGAATTTCAACTAGCGATAGAGCAAAGACCGTTCAAGCATTGATAGACCCCGCGACTAAACCTAGCGAACTAGGGAAGCCAGGACACATTTTTCCTTTAAGGGCTAAGGCTGGAGGCGTGTTAAGACGCAATGGCCACACCGAGGCTGCTATTGATTTCGCTAGACTTGCGGGCTTCGAACCTGCAGGAGTTATAGTCGAAATTTTAAATGAAGACGGATCCATGGCTCGTCTACCGGAATTGAAAAAGCTTGCCGATAAACACGATATGAAACTCGTGTCGATTGCTGATTTAATCTCGTACAGGCTAGAAAACGAAACTCTAATCGAACGGACTGCCGAAGTGATTCTAAACACGGCTTATGGCCCGTTCAATGCGATTTCTTATAGGCAGCTGACAGATGATGTGGAGCATTTGGCACTTGTAAAAGGTTCGTGGGGTGTGGATGAAGCTGTGCCAGTTAGGGTGCACGCTTCGAGCATGATTGGTGATGTGTTTCAGGTTACGGATTTAGGTAAGGGACCGCAGCTGCAAGCTGCTATGGCCCAAATCGAAAAAGAAGGCAAAGGCACCATAGTGTTCATAAACAAGCTTCACCAAGGAGGAGGTTTCGCTGCAGAACTAAAAGCTTATGCCGAATATCACAAGCTTCAGAAAAGCACTGGGGTTTTCCATCCATTCGATTCTAAAGATTACGGTATAGGAGCCCAAATCGTGAGAGATCTAGGAGTACGTAACATCAACTTACTATCCGATACACCTCGAAAGACAGGCGATATCGGGTTTGGGTTAGAGATCGTATGCCACACTCCACTAACTGGAGTTTAGTACGACTAGCGTTCTCTCATCAAAGTATCGCCCATTAAAAAAGCCCGCAAATAGCGAGCTCTTTCAACCAGTTAACGTTTCAAGTGTTAACTATAAATATTATTACTCAGCTGTAGGAGCATCTGTAGCATCTGCAGACTCAGCTGCTGGTGCAGCTACAGCTTCAGACACTGACTCAGACACTGACTCAGGTGCGTCAATAACAGCTTCGGTCTTGTTATTGAACTTTCCGTACTTCTGACGAAATTTATCAATACGACCGGCAGTGTCAACGAATTGAGCTTTACCTGTGTAAAACGGGTGTGATTCAGAGCTTACCTCCACTTTGATAAGTGGATACTCATTACCATCCTCCCATTTGATAGTTTCTTTAGTGTTCGCACAAGAGCGGCTTAGAAAAGCGTGCTCATTACTCATGTCTTTAAAAACTACAGTGCGATAGTTCTCAGGGTGTATACCTTTTTTCATCTCTCAGAATTGGAGCGCAAAGATAGCTAATTATTTATTAAAGAACACTATCTACATAAGAATGTTAAAAAAGGAATTCATGATGGTAGTTGTATCAAATATTTTCACTAGATTTGATTTGAATTTAAGTGAGTTTAGCATTGCGCTAAACATCAAGTGATAATTTGGTTAAGTTGGTCCCGTGCTGAAACGTCAGCACGGGATTTTCTTTGGTCTAAAGTTTTATAGAAAAAATGCTAGCTTAACTTACGCTACGAATCACATGTTAAAAACACAAACAGATTGGAAGTCATCGCTGCGAGGTTATGAGGACTATTTATCCCTTGAGAAAGGGCTGAGTAAGAACTCAATACTGGCATATATGCGAGATATCATTCAGTTTGCGGACTACGCTATTGAAGAAGATCAGGTGAGCAATCCATCCCTCATCAGCACGAGTAATGTTGAGCACTTTATTGCCTTTATGTATGACAAAGGTTTAGCATCTAATACACAAGCAAGGATGTTAAGCGGGGTTAGAAGTTTTTGTAAATACTTGAGAATCGAGGGAGTCATGACAACTGACCCACTCGAACTTATCAGCTCGCCAAAGCTCGATAAGAAACTACCAGACGTGTTAACAGTGGGAGAAATTGAGAGGATAATAAACGCTGTGGATATGAGCAAGCCACAAGGAGTAAGGAATAGGGCTATGTTAGAGGTATTGTATAGCTGTGGATTGAGGGTGAGTGAGCTCGTAGGTATTCAGATATCAAGGCTTGATCTTATAGATAGAGTTGTGAGGGTTGTGGGAAAGGGAAACAAGGAAAGAATGGTTCCTATCGGTTCACAAGCATGCGAGGCGATAGCTGAGTACCTTAGTCATTACAGAGGGAACTTGGTGATAGACCCAGGACATGAGGACTTGCTATTTCTAGGACGATATGGAAGGGGGTTGACTAGGCAGATGGTGTTTACTATTTTGAAAAATAGCGCCGAACTAGCTGGAATACGAAAGAAAATAAGTCCACATACTTTCAGACATAGCTTTGCAACACACTTAGTAGAACATGGGGCCGATTTGAGGGCTGTTCAAGAAATGCTCGGACATGCTCAGATAACTACTACTGAGATTTATACTCACCTAGATAAAAGGTATTTGCAAGATCAGGTCAGTAGATTCCATCCAAGGTCGTCTGAAGCTGAAAACGATTAGGGTTTTATTGATCTAATATCCCACTTTGAAACGGCAGCGGCTAGCATTCTTTCAGGTGTATCTAGGGTAATGGTTAACCCTAAAAAACTAAGGGCTTTTGAAAGTTGCTCGGGGGCATCAGATATTTCAATGGGAGCAGCATTAGTGAGCTTGCTGAGCTTGAGTCCGTGGGTGTTGATGACGAGGGGGACGTGTGCGTACTGTGGGTGCTGGAGGTGGAGTGCAGATTGCAGGAGGATGTGAGAATGTGTTGAGGTCAGTAAATCAAGGCCGCGGACTATGTGGGTTATAGAGGAATCGGCATCGTCGACTACTGCCGCTAGATGGTAGGCGTAGTGACCGTCTGCTCGACGAACAATAAAGTCACTAACTGAGTTGGCAGGTGAGGTTTGAGTGCCCTGAACCGTGTCTCGCCATGTGAACTCCTGTGGGGGCGCTATGAATCTTACAGAGCGTTCTGTGCGACCTGGAGGGAGTTGTGTTCTGCAAGTGCCTGGGTAGAACTTAAGGCCGTTGATAGCTTCTAAATCGCTACGAGAACAAGCACATCCGAAACACAAACCGTCTTCTCTAAGTCGTTCTATAGCAGAAGCGTATAGCTCGTGACGAAGGCTTTGGTATATGATGCTATCATCCCATTTAAGAGAGTAGGCATCGAGGGTTCGTAAAATATCGTCAGCTGCCCCATCGACTTCGCGAGGTGGGTCTAGGTCATCAATTCGCACTAACCACTTCCCTTTATTGGAGTGTGCATCACAATAGCTTGCTACAGCAGCTACAAGAGAACCGAAGTGCAATCGCCCTGAAGGGGAAGGTGCAAATCGTCCTATATAGCAAGTATTCATTATCGTACTAGCTTACGGTACTTTATGCGTTTAGGACCTTCTGTACCTAGGCGTTTCTTTCGGTTTTCCTCGTACTCAGAATAAGTCCCTTCGAACCAATAGGCATTAGAACCACCTTCGAAAGCTAGGATGTGAGTACAAATTCTGTCTAGGAAATATCTATCGTGAGAAATGACTACTGCGCATCCAGCGAAAGACATTATGCCTTCTTCGAGAGCTCGTAGGGTATTGATATCGATATCGTTTGTAGGCTCATCGAGAAGAAGAACATTTGCCTCCGTCTTAAGCGTCATCGCTAGGTGTAACCTGTTAAGCTCACCTCCAGAAAGAACCTTGCATTTCTTCTGTTGGTCTGAGCCATTAAAATTAAATCGGCTAACGTATGCCCTACTATTTACAAGTTGCCCTCCTATTTCGATATGTTCATTCTTTCCTGAAACGACTTCCCAAACTGTTGATTCGGGATTGATGTCTTTGTGGGTTTGGTCTACATAACCTAACTCAACTGTATCCCCCAAAGAAAGTGTCCCTTTATCTGGCTGCTCCTCTCCCATTATCATCTTAAAAAGCGTCGTCTTACCTGCTCCGTTAGGCCCGATAATCCCTACAATTCCAGCTGGCGGAAGTTGGAAAGTCAGCCCATCAATAAGTAATTTATCACCGTATGCCTTCTGAAGATCTTTAACCTCGAGAACCTTGCTTCCGAGACGTGGACCGTTGGGAATAGGTATCTGAAGACGAGTAGATTTTGCCGCTGTGCCGTCAGATAGCATAATTTCATAATTCGATATACGAGCTTTGTTTTTCGCACGACGCCCTTTAGGACTTGTACGAATCCACTCCAGCTCCTTATCTAGTTCCTTTTTACGCTTTGACTCTTGCTTCTCCTCCTGTGCCAAACGCTTAGTCTTCTGCTCTAACCAGCTCTCATAATTACCCTCATAAGGAATACCTTCACCCTTATCAAGCTCGAGAATCCATCCGGCAACATTATCTAGGAAATATCTATCGTGAGTCACGCATAGGACTGTTCCTTCATATTGCTCAAGATGCTGCTCTAACCAGTCTATTGATTCAGCATCCAGGTGGTTAGTAGGCTCGTCAAGTAAGAGTACATCGGGCTGCTTAAGAAGCAATCGGCAAAGGGCGACACGGCGTCTTTCTCCTCCACTTAACTCACTAATTAACTGATCATCTGGAGGGCATCTAAGAGCGTCCATTGCAATGCTTAGCTTAGTATCTAGATCCCATGCTCCAAGTGAATCTATTTTATCTTGGACTTTCGCTTGACGATTAATTAGGGACTCCATTTTATCTGGATTGTTCAGGATCTCCTCATCCATGAACTTCATGTTAATCTCCTCAAACTCAGCAAGGACATCAATGATTTCTTGCGTACCCTCTTCTACTATTTGACGAACGGTTTTCGTTTCATCTAGATCTGGCTCTTGTGGTAAGTACCCCACTGTATATCCCGGTGCCCAAACCACATCCCCTCTAAAGGCATCATCTAATCCCGCGATAATCTTCATAACAGTGGACTTACCCGAACCGTTAACTCCTATAATTCCGATTTTCGCACCATAGAAAAACGATAAGTAAACATCATTCAGGATAAGCTTCCCAGACGGTGTCTCTTTGTTCACCTTGACCATAGAGAATATTACTTTCTTATCGATAGACATGCTTTTTTGATTTTGTTATTAGCTAATACTTAGAAAGGCAAAGGTACTTAACGAAAACCCATAGCCACCACTAACTCTATACTAGGTTTTCTTCTAAATCACAAGTTTTTATTTTTTAAAACTTCTAATCACAAGGAATATTATTGTGGACTGTAACGCTATCAAAAAGTAATGTAGAATTCTGATTCGGTCATAATCATCCGATATCTCAAACCCATACTCTAGTGACTTGTAGAACAAAAAAGAAAGCCCGAGGCCTACCAAATATCCGATTTGCTTTAAGACATCAATTTTACTCAACAAATGTTTATCATGTGCCACCAGAGTTTCTGCCCTCACTAGATAGCCCCCAAAAATAAAAGTAAGTTGATATCCACAAAAAATAAGAAGGGCTACAGTGAGACCTGCATCAAAGATTAAGAACACAATTAAAGTAAGTAGCATTATTACTTCAACGAGAATGGAGATCTGAAAGAAGTTCTTGATATTCAGGAGTCGCTTATAAAAAGCTGCAACTACTAACATTAATATTGTCATCACCATACCTCCTATTGAGTATACAGAAGGATCTAATGGCTTATAAATTATAAAAACAATCCCAATAGACAATCCTGTGAAGGATGAGTTAAGGAGCTTATAAAGTAGAAAGTTCTTCTCAACTAATTTCATGAAGTGATAATTTTATCGAAAAGGACATAGCACAAAGGTACTCTTGTAAGGTCCGCCTTCATTAACTTCGAAGCATGGCAGATAAGTCTGAAATTCAATCTAATAAAAACGAAGACGTAATGCGTCTTCTCGTTGCTGACCTTAAACGCAAGCTTGATGAAGTTGCTAAAGGAGGTGGTACTAAAAATATCGAGAAACAACATAAGAAGGGTAAGATGACGGCTAGGGAGAGGTTGAATAAACTATTCGACACCGACTGCGAAGTAATTGAAATTGCTGCACTTGCAGGAGATGGCATGTACGAAGAGTACGGTGGATGTCCATCTGGAGGAGTAGTCGTGAAAATAGGCAGGATTCATGGCCGATTATGCATAGCAGTCGCAAATGATGCTACCGTGAAAGCTGGAGCGTGGTTTCCAATAACAGCTAAGAAGAACCTAAGGGCTCAAGAAATAGCATTGGAGAATAGAATGCCTATAGTTTATTTAGTCGACTCAGCTGGAGTATTTCTGCCCATGCAAAATGAGATTTTCGCAGACAAAGAGCACTTCGGAAGGATGTTCCGAAACAACGCGAAACTATCTAGCGAGGGGATTCCTCAAATAGCTGCCGTAATGGGTTCTTGTGTCGCAGGCGGAGCTTATTTACCTATCATGAGTGACGAGTCTCTCATAGTTGAAGGGACTGGCTCTATTTTTCTTGCAGGAAGCTACCTAGTAAGAGCTGCGATAGGTGAAGACATAGACAACGAAACTCTAGGTGGTGCTAAAACACATTGTGAAATAAGTGGAGTAATTGATTACCCATGCAAGGATGATGATGATGCCATTAAGACAATTAGAGACCTAGCGTCGCATTGGGGTGAGGCACCTACAGGTGCTGGGTTTTCAAGAAACAAAGCCCTGGCTCCTGCTGGAAAAGCTATTTCTTCTATTCTACCCGAACTCAGAACTTCACCTTATAACTCTCACGAATTATTAGATTCACTCGTTGACGCAGATTCTTTTACGGAGTATAAAAAGAGCTACGGTAAAACTATCATCTGTGGATATGCAAGGATAGATGGATGGAGTGTGGGTATTGTGGCTAATCAACGCAACACTGTGAAATCCACTAAAGAAGGATTGCAGTTCGGTGGGGTGATTTATTCCGATAGCGCTAATAAAGCAGCTAGATTCATTATGACGTGTAACCAGAAAAACATTCCTCTTGTCTTTTTACAAGATGTAACTGGATTCATGGTGGGTTCCCGTTCGGAACACGGGGGTATTATTAAAGACGGTGCCAAATTAGTAAATGCTGTTGCTAATAGCGTCGTGCCCAAATTCACCATAGTTTGTGGAAACAGCTACGGAGCAGGCAACTACGCTATGTGCGGAAAGGCTTATGACCCTAGACTAATTGTTGCATGGCCTACAGCTAGAATAGCTGTTATGGGTGGTGAACAAGCCGCTAAGGTTCTTCAACAAATAGAAGTCAGTAGACTTAAAAAAGCCGGGAAACCGGTTGATGAGCAAGCTCAGAAAGAGCTTCTAGAGAAAATCACTGCACGTTATGACGAGCAGACACAACCTGTTTATGCAGCATCTAGGATTTGGGTTGATGCAATTATAGACCCCGAAGACACAAGACTATGGATAAGCACAGGGATAGAAGCTGCAAATGCTGCGCCGGCAGAAAAGCCATTCAGACCGGGTGTGCTCCAAACTTAAACCGCAGAGTATGTCATCAAGATTTTTTGCCCTAGTAGCGATACTGTTAATCTCTCTACCTTCTTTCGCTCAACAGAGCAAGAGGGATGCTGCAAAGATGGCATCTAACCCTTCACCGTACGCAATATTTAATTCCGAAGGCGAGGTTGCGAGTTACGACGATATGATAGAAGCAGCATTAAAAGTGGACGTGGTGTTATTTGGAGAACTTCACGACAACCCTATGGTGCACTGGCTTCAACTGCTACTCACCGAAGAACTAGGCGAGAGAGCTAACAGCCTAGTTCTGGGAGCCGAGATGCTTGAATCCGACGATCAACTCCCTATCAATGAATATATCTCAGACATTATCGATTTCGCGAAGCTTAATTCTAACGCTAGACTATGGACCAACTTCGAAACTGACTACCTCCCTCTACTTGACTACGCATACATTCATGACATCCCCTTTATTGCTACTAACATCCCTAGACGATATGCATCATTCGTTTTCAAGCACGGACTAGACACGCTTGCACATTTAAGCGATGAAGCAATTGAATATATGGCACCCCTACCTATATCATATCCTGCAGAATTAGGATGCTATGTGGAGATGTTAGAAATGGCTGGACATGGAGGAGAAAACCTACCTAAAGCCCAAGCCATAAAGGATGCCACCATGGCACACTTCATTACTCTCAACCTTCCAGAAAACGGGATTTTCATTCATTATAACGGTACTTTCCATAGCCAGAATAAAGAAGGGATAGTATGGTACTTACTTGAATCGAATCCGGATTTAAAAATCATGACAATTCACTCCACTGAGCAAGATCAAGTGAAGACTTTGAATGAAAGCAGTTTAGGTATGGGTGACTTCATTATTGTCACACCGGAGAGCTTGACGAAAACGTATTAGTGCCGACTGGCCTACTGAACTCTCTCTAGCTTCAGTAACGCATCGAGCATGGGCTTATATAGGGCAGTCAAAGATTCGTCTTTATTATTCTCAACAGAAGTTCTCACAGTGAGAATAGCGTCAAGTAAGACTAGCTCGTCTTCAACTACTTCGCATTGCTCTATTATGGTTAATCCTTCCATCGCTGATCTAAAGTCTCCAGCTGTAGCAACTCTGGCTACAAGGTCCACCTTCGCCTCAACTAAAAAGCCTGCACTCCAAATAAATCCAAGAAGATCAGAGTGAATGGACTTAGAGTCCGAACTCTCTAACTCATCTAAGAAAACATCCTCGGCTGCACTGATTTTTATTGAAGAGAGCATATCACCCATCCTCTCCCTTATTGAATCGTTTTTTCTATCCCTAAAAGCATGAACCAGAGGACGCACCCATTTGATGTCGCCATTCTTATCAGCCCTATTCAGAGCATCAACAACTTTCTTATCGTCAGAGGAATTTAGATTTTTCATTTTGCAAAGGTATTATTGAAAATTCCATTGCAGCACACCTTTAATTCATATATCATCATAGCCGTAGCTCCCCACACCACATTCCCGTCTAACACGAATCCAGGCACTCTTATGTTTTTCACTTTGTAGGTAGACCAAAACTCCTCAGAGCACAGGTCCTCAACGCTCAAAAATAGCAACCCCTCTACTTCGCTCTCGTCCAGTGTAAACTCTGGCTTTTCACGCAACCATGCAACATAAGGCCTCACAAGGAAATTACTTGGGGGGATATACAATGGCGAAAGAGCACCTACAACATCACCCCTTCCTACCGTCACTCCTATTTCCTCTTCACATTCTCGAAGAGCAGCCCCCAAATCATCTACATCGACGGCATCCCTTTCTCCTCCAGGCAATCCCACCTGCATACTATGCACCCCATCGTACTTCGCTCGCAGAATCAGCACTCCCTCCACACCATCTCCAACCCCAGGATACATCAGCCACAACACAGACGCCTGCCTAGCCCCTTCAATATCGGCAACAGAGAACGACCCCTCCCTAAATGGCGGTGCCGCCATCAATTGTGCTTTCAACCCCGGAAGCTCAGCACTCAACCGTTCAGCCAACCGCTTAATCTCGTCGGGCCACTTACTTTTAATATTTTTCTCTCTCGAATTCACGTTCGCAAGGTCGCACCGATTTACCTTCGCTCAATGCAAATCACCCTATTAGATAAAAACCTAGATTTCCCTAAATCTGAGGAAGCTAATATTGATGGTTTGATAGCAGTGGGTGGAGACCTTGAACCAGCCAGGTTAATAGCTGCATATGAAAGGGGGATCTTTCCATGGTATAACCCAGGTGAGATGAAGATGTGGTGGACTCCACCTCAAAGAGCCATAATCCCTCTTACAGGAATTAAGATTCACAAGAGCATGCGGAATGAGTTAAATCGTCAGAGATACACCGTTACTTTCGACACTTGCTTTAAGGACGTTGTAATCAACTGCGCGAAGGCTTCTAGGGGAAATATACAGGAGACTTGGATAGGGGATGAAATAGTGGATGCATATTGCAGGCTGCACGAATTAGGGGTGGGACATTCCGTTGAGGTTTGGGAGGGAGATAAGCTCGTGGGCGGGCTTTACGGAATTTCAATTGGGAAAATGTTCTTCGGGGAGAGCATGTTCGCCTTAGCGACTAACGCATCTAAAGTTGCACTCATACACCTTGTTAAGAAGATAGAGCCGTTAGGGTTTGGTCCTATAGATTGTCAAATAATGAATGATCACCTTAAGTCTCTAGGAGCAGTGTTAATGGAAAGGGTGAAGTTTGAGAAAGTCTTGGATAAATACTTAACCGCTGGTGAAACCATAATGGGATCTTGGAATGAAATTTAGAATCACTACATATTTCGTGCTGAGAAAAAGACTGGTGAAGTTTTGGCTCAAACTCAATGGCTGGAAATTCCGTGGACAGGACCCACCGAGCAAATGGAAACATATCATCTTTCTAAGTCCCGCAAAAGGCAAAATCGTTCAAGCCCAAAACAAGTGGATGAAGTTCCTCACCTCGACACCTTCTAGCATTGTCGAAATTTCAAATAAAAACAAAATCGAACAGCTTTTATCTAAAAGACAAACTGTTATGATAAGATGGAGTGAAGACATTTGCGAAAGTGAACTTGAGAGTTTACTCAAAAACTGTAGGGAGGAAAAGGTTCGGATTTCTGCATGTGCCTGGGACACAAAGCATAAGGCAATAAAATTTCATTCTCAGTTCAAGCCTTCGAACTTTCCTGAGAGAGACATAAGATATCTCAGTAGATTTTTTATTTACTTCAAACAGATTTAGCTCTCTTATACGCAATTAACATGTTACTAACAATCAGGACGGTTTCGTTAACAACACGTTAATATCTGGGCGTATTGCATTGTGCTTTGTATTATTTATACGGCTAAATTGCATTCAAACTCTAACCCCTCTAATCCCTCATTAGCATGCAAATGGACAAGTACGATTTCATGATCTTAGACATCATCCAAAACTTCAAATTGGAAAACCAAAGCCACATCCGACTAAGTGTTCTAGAACGAAACTTCTGGAAACGCATTGAAGCTGACACAGATCTTCATGTAGGTCAAGCTCGCATCGGTGAGAGAATTACGAACTTGTACTTAGATGGACTTATCCAGAATAAAGATGGATATACGCTAACAAAGAAAGGTCGCGAGCAACTAGCTTTCGCTCCTTGGAACAGAGAGGTGGTTTAGGAGGTGGTTTTGTAAGATACTAGCGAACAAAAGGAAATAAAAAAGGGATGACCAAATGGTCATCCCTTTTTTATTGAAGGTTTTAATGAGTGTGTAATTCTAAAATAATATTTGATTACTTTTTTGCAGTGGGTTTCTTTGCTGCAGGCTCCTTGACAGCTGGCTTTTTTGCCGTAGGCTTCTTCGCTGCGCCCTTTCGTCTAGAAGGTACTACAGGGATCTGCTCAACTTTATCATATGACTCTTCCAGGATTTCGAGGTTAGGATATTTTTCCCTCCAAAAATCCAGTTTACTTCGATCCCGTACAGTAATGATAGTTCTACGGTCAAGCCTTACTTTAATATTAGGTTGTAATTCTTTTGATCTTTTCTTGCGTGCCATGTAAAATTTATAATGCAGGTTTATTGTTGCTAATGAACGCAACTTAAGACAATAATCTCTACTGAAAGCAATTAGATGTGAATACTTTAAGGTTAATTACCATTTCACTCAAAAGACAGGATAAAAATCTATCTCAACAGATGAACGACGCCTCTTAATTCCTCAGCATCTACGTCGAAACCCTGTACCTTAATCACCCACGAGTAAAGGCCATCTGGAGCGAAGTAATCTCCACCAGACACATTGCCAATCCAAGCGTCATCGAGTGAATTACTAGTGTACACAATATCACCCCAACGGTTGTAAACGAATAATTCGAATGACTCGATTTGTCGACCTACGACTTGGAACCCGTCGTTCAATCCGTCATTATTCGGTGTGAATGCTGAAGGGATATACAGGATTACAGAACCGTACAAGTGAACAGTAGCAACATCGAAGCAGCCGTTATTAGAGGTGACGGTAACGAAAGCATCGTACTCGTCAAGTCCGTCATAGCTATGAGTTATCTCTTTCTCGTAGCCGTAAGTTCCGTCGCCGAAATCCCATAGATAATTGAAAGCTCCAGGAAAGGGTTCTTCGGGCATAGTAATTACATCGAAGGCATACTCATCATCACCGAGATCGTATCTGACAATTGTTGAAGCAAGTGATTCTACATCAACCCTCATTGTTTCAGAGTTCGAATACTCACAATTATCTACGACCGTTACTACATAGTTAGTCCCCACCGGAGGAGAGACTGTATATGCGTAGTCATCAGACGGGAAGTTCTCCCAGAATACTTGGTATGGAGGTTGACCGCCATCTACCTCTAAAATTAGTGGAGCTTCAGCTCCATTACATAAAAGCGTGTCTGGAGGTAAGGTCACTAATAGCTCTTCGTATGGAACTTCAAATAGAGTCTGCAGATATAATGTTCTGTCACAACCATCGTGAATGTAAATCTCGAAAAGATGGTTGGTTAGTGAAGTATGATCTAGACATATCTCCGAACCGTAAGCAATCCCGTTAATCGTCCAGTTATAATCAACAGGAGGATATTCTAATAAGGGGTCCTGAATTAATTCAACACAAACCGTTTCGTATTCGTCACAAAGAGCTGTGACTACTTCAGGGGTAATCGCCTCTAATGGTGGAGTGTCATATAAAAAAATGCTTACTTGACTTTCAGTAGTACCGCTCACAATATTAAGGATAAGTTCTTCCGTACCCTCATCAATAAAATCTTGAGGGACATTAAACTGAAGTGCAATATCATACTCACCTATAGGGATAGTTGCGGCCGAGGGTAGTCCTTCAATATCCAATGTAAATGATGCTTCAGAGAGGGGGTCGACAAGGATTTGGAATGGAAAAGGATAAACAGAAGGAACAAGGCAAGGGCGACTGATTGTAATCGTTGAAATGCCACAATCTTCCCAAGCACAGTAAATTACGACATCATCTAACGGGTCGGGGTCGCACTCTGGAGCTGCTGTAGCTTCGTATTCGGTGGGGATAGGTGAACCGAAACTGCCCTCTTCCAGAACAACAATAGACTCTAACCAGTTATCAGAACCGTCAGCTATAGCAAGCTTAATATGATACGTCAATCCACAACTAACGGGATAGGATGCCGTGAATGGCATAGTATATCCATTAATACAAGGAGCCTCAGTAGCATTAGGGTTGTCTATGTAATATTCAGGATTTGTAACATCATTTACAGAACTAATAGTAATGGGAAGTTCTGGGTCAGTATCAGGGACAGAGGCGATATTTACAGATCCATCTGGAAATCCAGCCGGAGAAGCATAGGGTCCAGTTATACCAGGTCCCGAAAGGAAGAAACCGAAAACATCATTATAGGCTGAGTTTACATAAACAAGGTACTCGTCTGACCCGAAAATGTAATTAAACGAAACGAAATCCCCAGAAGGTTGAAAATCAAATTCTAGAATACACACATCGAAAACTCCAGACACACTAAAAGTCTCACCTATTAAAGGAGGTACAGAATTTGCAACGGTAAGCAAATCAGGGTCACTTCCAAGGCCGACACAAGTACCGCATCCTGCTGGGTCACATGTGGCTGGATTGGTCGCAAGATCTGTACTTAATATGATTCCACTTTCGAGAGAGAATCCTGTTCCGCCATCCGTTAGATAGCCTATTTGTTCCATTGAACCAGAGAACTGAACATTAGTAGCTGTTACTCCCTCCCCGAGCAAAACATTGTTTACGTACTGGGTAGGGGTCATGGTTTGAGAGACGTTCATCTGAGAAAAAGCTAAGCTGACAGTACTTGTAAAAAGCACCACAAAGACAATAATAATCTTAGTTGAATAGTTCATCATCAAGCAGAAAGATAATGTTAATTATACCACTAACTGGGTTTAAGTTTGCTTTATGACACAAGTACGGTTTTTTTCAGACTCAAAAAGTGATTTAATCTATCCATTAAATCTAGGCAGAAGTGCGTCAACTCTTCATTTCGGTGCTAGATCTATCAGCACCCAATGGAAAGAAGCCTTAGATCATAAAGTTAAAACTCTAATCAGCCTCAACTCGAGACTTTTCCCCACAACACAGGCTATAGAAGTAGTACTGAAAATGAAGGCCGGAGACAGATGGGAGGAGGATGGTATTTTACTTGCAGAGGCTGAAGGTGCTGGAGAACACATCGTCGGCAAAGGAGTAGTGGCTCCTCTCGCAACATCCCCGAAAGATTACTTCGAGCAGTGCGGTAATGGGATAAATGAGGATTTAGAACGCATGAAACGCGCTTGGAGTGCCAGGACTTTATGCGAGGACGAAAGGGAGGCTTGGGCACTTAGTGGAGTGATATTTCACGGGGAACTAGAGAGGGTTCATGTGGCGCCAGGTGCGAAAATCCGAAGCGGTACCATTAACACTGAGAATGGTGAGGTGATACTTGGAGCAAATTCCGAAGTCATGGAGGGGTCTAATATTAGAGGTCCATTCGTGTTAGGTCCTAATAGTCAACTGAAAATGGGGTCCCAAATATATGGACCTACCTCTATTGGCGCACATTGCAAGGTGGGTGGCGAACTTAACAACGTGGTGATCCACGACTACACGAACAAAGCCCACGGTGGGTTTTTAGGAAATAGTGTTATAGGGTCATGGTGTAACCTTGGAGCTGGGACAGTGTCTAGTAATTTAAAGAATACATATGGAGAAGTGGGGATTTGGTCCCAATCAGAAAAATCAATCCTAACAACAGGCAGCATTTTCTGCGGCATACTTATGGGCGATCACAGTAAAACAGCAATCAACACCTCGTTCAACACGGGCACAGTTGTGGGTGCCTTTTGCAATATATTCGAAACCCCAGCGAAACACATACCTTCCTTTTCTTGGGGCGGGTCGGAAAATTGCAGTGCACATGAGATAGAAAAAGCTATTTCGACTGCTAGGACTGTAATGGCAAGGCGGGACATACAGTTAGGAGATGAAGGTGCAGATAAAATACGGGCGTTATTCAAGGAGTCACAGGACGATAGAGTTAGTGTGCAGAGGTGATTTACACTTAATGACACAATGAATATGACATGGTGTCATAGAATTTGATGAAATACGATTGGCACGTGACTTGCTTTAAGAGTTTTGATATATACGATTACAAATGAAAGATTCAGATACAAATTTTCGATTTCTTCCCGTAGAAAACTCAGACAACGAAGTCATTCCGTTGATATCTGAGGAGGATGAGAAAAAAATTCACAAGAGAAATATCCCTGAAGAGTTACCCATACTTTCATTGCGTAATACGGTCTTGTTCCCAGGTGTTGTAATTCCCATAACTGTAGGCAGAGATAGGTCTTTGAGCCTAATTAAAGAGGCTAGTAACAAGAAGATTTCTATAGGTGTGATAGCCCAAAAAGACTTAGACGTCGAGATCCCCGGAGGAGAAGACCTTTATCAAGTAGGTACGGTCGCTAGGATCGTGAAAATGTTGAGAATGCCCGACGGCACTAAGACCGTTATTTTACAAGGTGAGAGGAGATTTAAGCTAGAAGAAGTTACACAAGAGAATCCTTTTTTAAAGGGAAAAGTGAGCGCGTTTGGAGGGATTGAAGAGGTGCCAGACACGAAAGCTACTCAGGCGTTAATCGAGTCCCTGAAAGAACTAGCTACTGAGATCATTAAGATGAGTCCGACCATTCCTACTGAAGCAGCAGGCGCTATAAAAAACATTAAGAGACTGGGCTTCTTAGTAAACTTCATAGGTTCTAATATGAATGCATCCGTTGAAGACAAGCAAAAAGTTCTGGAGATAGAATCCCTTGAAAAAAGAGCTAATAAAGTTCTGGAGATGCTTCACAAGGAGAAGCAGATGCTTGAGCTAAAGAACGACATTCAGAGCAAGGTGAAAAGCGACTTAGACCAGCAACAAAGGGAGTTCTTTTTGAATCAACAGATGAAGCAGATTCAAGAAGAGTTAGGTGCTAACCCGTTGAAGGAAGAGATTGCAGATAAGAAATCGAGAGCGGAAAAGAAGATTTGGCCAGAGCAAGCTCAGGAGGCTTTCGACAAGGAGATTACAAAGCTTGAACGCATGAATCCTCAAGCGGCAGAATACAGTATGCAGTCGAGCTACATCGAACTATTACTGGACCTTCCATGGGATGAGAAGTCGAAAGATAATTTCAACTTGAAAAATGCTGTGAAAGTTCTCAATGGCGATCACTACGGTTTGGACGAAGTGAAAGAGAGAATTATTGAGCATCTAGCTGTACTGAAAATTAAGGGGGATTTGAAGGCGCCTATTATTTGTCTTTACGGACCTCCGGGAGTGGGAAAGACATCTTTAGGGAAGAGCATCGCTAACGCTCTGGGTAGGAAGTATGTGAGGATGAGCCTAGGGGGATTGAGGGACGAAGCAGAAATTAGAGGGCATAGAAAGACCTACATAGGAGCTATGCCGGGTAGGATATTGCAGAACTTGAAAAAAGCGGGGACTTCAAATCCGTTATTTGTGCTGGATGAAATTGACAAACTGGGTTCTGACCACAGAGGGGATCCGTCTTCTGCCCTGCTTGAGGTTCTAGATCCAGAACAAAACAGCACCTTCCACGACAACTACCTAGACCTAGATTACGATCTAAGCAGGGTGATGTTCATTGCTACCTGTAATGATTTATCTAGCATCCACCCTGCCCTAAGGGATAGGATGGAAATAATCGAAGTATCTGGTTATACCATACAAGAAAAGGTTCAGATCGCTAAAAGACATTTGCTTCCAAAGCAGATTAAAGAATCAGGTCTTAAGAAAACTGAAATTCAAATACCTACGGCAACATTGGAGAAGGTCGTTGAACTATACACTAATGAGTCGGGTGTACGTGGATTGGAGAAAAGGGTGGCAAAAATTGTTCGTAACAGAGCAAAGGAAATGGCTATGGAAGAGCCCTTCACAATTGTCGTAAAGCCTGAAGATTTATCTAACATTATGGGGCGACCACGTGAGAGAGATAAATACCAGAACAACGATGTTGCGGGTGTAGTAACCGGGCTTGCCTGGACACCAACAGGAGGCGATATTCTTTTCATTGAAACTTCGCTAACTCCGGGTAAGGGAAAACTAACTCTAACTGGAAATCTAGGGGATGTAATGAAAGAAAGTGCCATCATTGCTCTTGAGTACCTGAAAGCACATGCTAGAGAATTAGGACTAGACACTGCGATATTCGATAAATGGAATGTGCACGTGCACGTGCCTCAAGGCGCCATTAAAAAAGATGGACCTAGTGCGGGGATAACGATGCTGACTGCTTTGGCCTCGGCCTTCTCACAAAAGAAAGTAAGGAAATACCTAGCTATGAGCGGAGAGATAACCCTCAGAGGTCAAGTATTACCCGTGGGAGGCATTAAGGAGAAAATACTAGCCGCGAAACGAGCTGGCATAAAGGAGATTATTCTGTGTGAAAGGAACAGGCAGGATATTGAGGAAATTGACTCTAGATATATACGCGGAATGAAATTTACTTACGCGACAAAGATGAACGAGGTAGTGAAGAGAGCCTTGCTTAACGAAAAAGTAGATTCACCCATTGAATTCAGCTAGATTATTCCTTACAGATGAGAATTAAAGCCCTGCACATTGCAATACTGATGATTATCTCGCCTATTGTTGGTGGGGTGTGTGCGCAGGAAACTGTGTGGGTTTCTACTCCACTAGAACTCGCTATAGATGCTAGAAGTTCAGCTCTGGGTGGAAAGATCGTGGCTGACACAAAACCATATGGTCATGCGGCTTCTTACAATCCATCACTTGTGGACAGTAGCTCCAACGGGGTAATTCACGTCTCTTACTTAAATTACTTTGCTGGAGTTAATGTGGGTGCTGTAGATGCGGTAATTTTTAATAAAAAGAAGGTCACACTGCACACTGGGGTTAGGTTTGCTACCTATGGAAACTTCTCGGGGTTTGATGCTTCTGGATGGCCTACTGAGGATTTTACTGGTGGTGATTATTATGCCCAAACAGGAATCACTTTCAGACTTGACACTTCGGTTACCTTAGGCGTGACTGCCTGGGGTGGGTTTAGGAATTTGGCTAGAGAAAATGCCGGAGTTCTAGGCTTGGATTTTGGAATAGTAAAGCGTTGGAAGTCGAAACATTTTGCGGTTGGGGTTTTGGCCTCGAGCATAGGAAGGCAGTTTGCTGGTACTGGTAGCCAGCCTGTGGGATGGACTCCCATGAATTTACAGCTGGGCTTGACTAAGGGCTTCAATCACGCACCATTCCAAATATATTTGAAATATCAACACCTAGAGAAGTGGGGGCTTGCACCGATAGGAACTTATGCCGACGGGTCTGACCCATTAACTGGAGCCGTAATTGCAAACGGGAAATGGGAGTTCGGAGACCAGCTATCTAGGCACATAACCGGAGGGGTTGAAATGATATTTGGCGAGAATTTCTCTGCTCAAATAGGGTATGATCATAGACGAAGACTCGAAATGGTTGCCGCCGGGAGAAAGGGCACGAACGGAATTTCAATAGGTATGGGTATGAAGTTTGGAGATCTTGACGTGAGTTTGGCAAGAAACACATACCATTTCGCAGGTTCCTCAACTATAATTTCTCTAGGAATTAATCTACCGGGATAGTTCGGTTATAAGGAGAAGGTGATTATCTTCGGAAAATGGCAAAGCATCGCATAACCATAGCAATTGACGGTCATTCTTCGGCCGGTAAAAGCACTATGGCGAAAGCTTTGGCAAAAGAACTTAATTACGTGTACATAGACACTGGCGCTATGTACCGCGGAGCAACACTTTTCGCGATGAAAGAGCGGCTAATTATAAACCGCGAAGTGGATGTGGCTAATTTTGTAAATTCCCTAGATAGACTCTTTCTCTCTTTCAGGTTTAATCCTCAAACAGAGTGCTCTGAAATGCATCTCAGCGGAGTTAATGTTGAGAAGGAAATCCGAACCATGGAGGTGGCAAGGAATGTGAGCTTAATAGCTAGAATACCTGAAATGAGAAAGAAACTTGTGGCATTCCAAAGAAGGATGGCCGAAGGATCGGGGGTTGTGATGGATGGGCGTGATATTGGAACAGTAGTTCTGCCTAATGCAGAAGTTAAATTCTTCATGACTGCAGATCCTGAAGTGAGGGCCTGGAGAAGGTTGAAGGAAATGAAAGATAAAGGTAGAGCAACGACATACGATGAGGTCCTGGAAAACGTTCTTGAACGTGACCGTATCGACTCACAAAGAGCTGTAGCGCCACTTAAACAAGCAGAAGATGCGATTGTCATCGATAACAGTAACCTAACAATGGAAGAGCAATATGAGTTTATGTTGAATGTCGCTCTTAAGAGAATGGAAGAATGATATTTAGAGGAAGAGGATTTAGTTTACTAGCTATTTTATTGCCCGTCGTTTTAATTTGTTGCGCTCAGAGCGTACCGACAATAGAACCTAAAGAACCTATTACACCTGAATTCTTGACGGATTCGGCTGCAACACATTATGCTGATAGTGTCATCAGTCTACTGTCGACTCGAGAACAGATTGCACAACTGCTCATGGTTCCCGTTTACTCGCGAACCGACACGACTCGTTGGAGCGTTGAAGAGAAATGGGTCCGGGATTTAGGACTAGGTGGGATTATCGTGATGCAGGGCGGACCTGTGAACCAACGTATTCGTATCGCTAAACTTCAGGCGGAATCTAAAGTCCCACTGATGGTGGCTTCAGACGCCGAGTGGGGCTTAGGTATGAGGCTTGACTCCACTAGGAGCTTTCCGCGAGCTATGACTTTAGGAGCTACAGGGAATGCTGAATTAGTTGAAGAATTCGGTTATATCGTGGGGTTATCACTACGTAATACTGGAGTGCATGTAAACTTCGCTCCTGTTATTGACGTCAACTCTAATCCGGATAATCCAGTAATAGGCTCTAGAAGCTTCGGAGAAGACGTAGAGTTAGTAGGAGAATTAGGCCTCGCTTATTCAAACGGTTTACAGAGGGCAAATATCTTAGCAACGGCGAAGCACTTTCCAGGACATGGAGATTCAAATTCTGACTCTCATAAAACCCTCCCAGTAATAAACCAAAGTAGGGCTCGTCTAGATTCTGTGGAGCTCGCTCCTTTTAAGGTCTTGTTTGATGGGGGTGTTGGAGCAGTGATGATAGCTCATTTAGATGTACCCGCTTTAGACAGCACAGATAGCCAACCCTCTACCCTCTCCCCTACAATTGTTGATACGTTACTTAGGCAGGAAATGGGGTTTAAGGGCCTTGCGTTCACGGATGCTCTGTCAATGAAGGGTTTTGCCGACTTTGCTGGGGATAGGCCTCGAGCTAGGGATGCCCTATTAGCTGGAAATGACGTGCTGCTCTTTCCCGGTGATCCTGTTGCTGTGATTAATGAAGTGGCCCTCGCTATTGAGGAGGGGACTTTGGACTCTATAGTAGTTGCAGAAAAGTGCCGGAGGGTGTTGATGGCTAAGTTTTGGACTAAAGCATATGAATCTGTACCATCGCTAGACGCCGAATGGGACCCTGTGGCCGCAGAAAAGGTGCACATGGACATCCTAGAAGCATCGATAACAGTACTCACGAATAGGGATAGATGCTTACCGTGGCTCAAATCTTCGGGCAACATTGTAGTGTTGAGTGTGGCAGACAACATGCACGGCAATGCCTTTACAGATCAACTGCAAAATGTACTTGGAAGAGCGCATAATGTCACATCATACAGAATAGGCAAAAACGCTGAAGGTTTAGATAGATCTGATATCTCAAAAGCATGTCGTGAAGCGAGTTTAGTCGTTGTAAACTTCTTAGAAACTAGCAATAGACCATCGAAGAAATACGGAGTTAGATCCGTTGCTGTTAAAAAGGTGTCAGAACACTTGCTAGAAAGCTATTCAGATAGTTTATCTACCACAAAATGGTGCTTTAACCTGTTCGCAAACCCTTATGCATTGAATGCCGATTGGACAACCATTATTGAAAAATCTTCGGGATTAATTGTGGCTTATCAAGACGACAACAGAACACAAAGAGTCGTTGCGAATGCTATTTCTGGAGCCGGTTCCGCTAATGGGCACTTACCTATAACTCCACCAAGTATGGCCTTAAATGTAGGAGAGGGATTAGGACTAGGGTTCAGTGGTGCATTAGACCATGACAGACTAGGATGGAATAGCTCGGCATACGAAGGTGATTGGGGCCCTACCCTTTTAATTGACTCGATAGTTAACCAAGCACTTCTGGCTGGAGCAATGCCTGGATGCCGTGTAATTGTAGCCCACAAAAGCGAGATAGTTCACGATAAATGCTATGGTACTACGGATGGGAAAAGGCCGGTAGAGAAAACAACAATTTATGACCTAGCATCAATCACTAAAATCGCTGCTACTTCACTTTGCCTCATGAAGCTGAATCAATCTGGGTATTTCGATTTGGACGATAAGTTAGCTAAGCATATGCCTGATCTACGAACGTTAGAGTTAGGAACCAGAACTTTCAGAGAGGTTCTCGCTCATCAATCGGGACTATATCCATGGATTCCCTTCTATGTAGAAACTCTGCCTGACTCTATTGACGAAGTCCCTATTGACACAATGTATCAGCGTATTTATGATTCTGAACTTCGACCAGCTGGAAAGTATAGGTATAGTGATCTGGGGTATTATTTATTTCACAATTACCTTAATAAATGGAACGGAACTGAAGCCGCTATTGATTCCCTTTCTCAAAACAAGATCTACACGCCATTAGGACTTTACAGTATGGGATTTAATCCTTTAAAGAAGTTTTCTTTAGACCAAATCGCACCTACTGAGAATGATACGATCTTCCGTAAATGTACTGTACACGGTACTGTACACGATCAAGGATCTCATATGCTAGATGGGGTTTGCTGCCATGCCGGACTCTTTAGTGATGCATATGATTTAGCTAGGATTGGATACATGTTGCTCAATCACGGGAGATATGCTGGATATAAAGTCGTGAAGCCTTCTACCATTGATGAGTGGACTTCCCGAGCTTACCCTGGAACTAATAATAGACGGGGTGTGGGGTTCGACAAGAAAGGTTTGACTAAAGGTGGAGGAGCGGCATCAGAGCTAGCTTCAGAATCTAGTTTCGGACATTCTGGGTTTACTGGAACTCTGTTGTGGGTAGATCCAGAATTCGATTTGGTCTATGTATTTCTAAGTAACAGGACATTTCCAACCTCCGAAAATAGAAAACTAATTACCATGAATGTGAGAACAGAGATTCATCGTGTATTTATGGAACATATTATATCTAACACAGAATGAAGATAGGAATGGTATGTTACCCCACATTCGGGGGAAGTGGAGTTGTCGCTACTGAGCTGGGTAAAGCCCTAGCTTCTAAGGGCCATGAAATTCACTTTATTACCTATAACACCCCTGTCAGATTGGGTAGTTTTAAGCCGGGTATTTTCTATCACGAGGTTAGAGTTAGTGACTATCCACTCTTTGATTACCCACCTTATGAATTAGTGCTGGCAAGCAAGATGGTGGAAGTCGTAAAGGATCACGAACTGGACCTACTTCACGTGCACTATGCAATACCACATGCCAGTGCTGCAATCACAGCTAAGAAGATCTTAGCCGAGGAGGGTATCACATTACCAATAGTAACCACACTACATGGCACAGACATTACTCTGCTGGGAAGAGATAATTCATTTGGGCCCGTAATTTCATATGCCATTAATAAAAGTGATGCGGTGACAGCAGTTTCAAACGACCTTAAGATTGAAACAAATAAACTGTTTAAGGTTAACAAGGAAATTGAAGTGATACACAACTTTTTCTGCCCTAACCACTTCAAACTATTACCAGATGAAGAGTTTAGGAAAAAGATTTCTCCTAAAGGTGAACCAATACTAACTCACATATCGAATTTCAGACCGGTAAAGAGAATACTAGACGTAATCCATATTTTCAAGAAGGTTATTCAAGAAAAAGATTGTCGATTACTGCTAGTAGGTGATGGCCCCGATAGAACTAAAGCGGAGCAGCTATGTCGTGATTTGAAAATATCACACTTGGTTACTTTCCTTGGTAAAGTTAAGAACCCTATCGAGCCTCTCGGGATAAGTGATGTCTTTATACTACCGTCTGAAGCGGAAAGCTTCGGGCTAGCTGCACTAGAAGCTATGGCAGCTGGAGTGCCTGTAATATCAACTAACACGGGGGGGCTGCCAGAAGTGAACGAACAAGGCAAAAGCGGATTTTTAAGAAATGTAGGCGATATAGATGGAATGGTCATCGACCTATTACAAATCCTTAATACACCAGAGAGTATAACGGCGTTTAAGGCCGGCGCTAAAAAGAGATCGGAAAACTTTAACATAGAATTAATTCTACCCCAGTATCTAGACTTGTATTGGAAGCTGATTAAATAATGGCTATTAAAACTATAGGCAAACGAATCTCGATTGAGGAGCATAGAGACGCTATTACAATCGTAATTACCCAATCCATCCCCTTCTCTCAGCAGCTATCTCTTGAGTTATGGATAGGTGCCTGGACAGGCTTAGGCTGCCTCTTCGGTTATGGTGCATGGACTTACCCAGGAGATGAAAGGACGTTTTTCCTCATCGGACTGATATTCTGGGGATTCTTCATGGTTCGAATTACTAAAGTCGCCCTTTGGAGACGCATGGGTCGCGAGATTATTAAAATTTCACCAGGACGTCTTCTCATAAAGAATGCCTTCAAGACTAAGGGAAAGGATAGATATTTCGCTCTGAAAAAAGTAGGTCAATTTTCTGCTTACGATATCCCTATTAAGTCTTTTATGCAGCAATTAGATCAAAGCTTTTGGATAATCGGTGGCGACAAGATACACTTTGACTTCAACGGCAAATCCTACGTCCTCGGCAAGCAACTGAAGCACTCCGATGCATTGCAATTAGCTAACGTTTTGAATAAAGGCGTCGCGAATTTCTTGCGTTCGTAAACTCAACGACGACACTTATAAACTTTCCGTTACGCGTATGAGTCTCATGGTCATCATTGCACCATGCGAAAACTCAACACTATTTATGACATTCGGGGAAGAGAGATCAACACATCAGTGCTTAATCTTAGCTCTTTAGAAAATGAGATACTGCTACGGAATAACCTCTTAATCCTAAACCAGAAATAACAGCTATACAAGCCCCTCCTGTGATAGTAGTGTGCCTGAATTCTTCGCGTGAATGAATGTTAGATATGTGCACTTCTATCACGGGAGCCTTAATTGAAGTAATCGCATCTCTTATCGCAACAGAGGTGTGAGAATAGCCACCTGGATTGATAATGACTGCATCACAGCTCATACCTAAACTCTGTACAGCATCTATCAATGATCCTTCATCATTAGATTGGAAATCTATAATTTCATTACGTGAGAACTCACTTCTCAATGTTGCTAATAACTCTTCAAGAGAATCTACCCCATAAAGTTCTGGCTCACGTACACCAAGCATATTCAAGTTAGGACCATTAATAATAGCTATTTTCATCACTTAATGAGTTTTGTAAAAGTTACGTCGTCACCAACTTAAAGACACCTGTACTGGGAGGTGGTCGGAAATATAAAAACCATGTAAGATATTTTCAACAGCACATGTCCACAACACACTTGCGCCATCGACAAAAATATAATCTATTCTAGGGCCTGAAAATCCTGCCGGATCAAACCCTGTGAAAGTCCCGAATTGCTTCCTACACCGTGAAGAAGCATTAGAATAGGTGTCCATTAAATTTCCTTGAACAAGGAGCTGTATTTCTTCAGTGTCTGACTCCGCATTAAAATCTCCCATCAATACAACTGCGTCTGCCTCTCCCCTCATGCACCAACCTCGTAACAATGAGGCTGAAGCAAGTCTAGCTTCTTCACCCGTGTGAGACCAATGGGTATTAATAACCCTAATAACTTTTCCGGTTTCGATATGGTGCAACAGAACCATAGAGACAATTCTAGGCAAAGAGGCATCCCAGCCTAAAGAACCAACTACATTCCATTCTTCTGAAAGCCACCTGGTTTCTGAATGAAGCAAATCATATGCAACCGTTTTCCAAAGTATCGGACAGGCCTCACCTTCTTCATTTCCAAACCGTGTAACTGAATATGATGAATTTAAAGGAATGGAGTTCTCTATATAATCAAGCTGATGAGGTAACACCTCCTGCAATCCTACGATGTCAAAATAAGCTATCGCCCTTACAACTGCTTGCTTCCTAGCGTCCCAACTTAGAGGGTCACTAGGGTTGTCATATCTAATATTAAATGTAGAAACAGACCACTCATCCTGGCTATAAAGATCAGAAACAGATAATAAAATTATTATCGAAATAATGACTGAATTCATTCGAGGCAAGAACATATTGCAAATGTAGCCGTATACACACAAAACGCGCTTTACATTTGTAGTCGATATGGCAAAACAAAGAATGTTTCGTAAAGGTGAAGTTTTAGAGATAACTATCACTGGGTTAGCTTTTGGAGGCAAGGGCGTAGCAAAAATTCCTACAGAAAAAGGAGATTTTACTGTATTCGTTCAGAATACTTTTCCAGGCCAAAAAGTAAGTGCTCAGGTGATAAAGTGTAAGAATAGATATGCCGAGTGTCGCCTTAGAGACATCATCGAAAAGTCGCCTGACGAATTAGACATCCCATACCAAAACATCCCAGGGGCACCATATGCTAATTTTCCGCAGGCTATTCAACATAGACTCAAAGAGGAAACAACTATAGACTTATACAAGAGAATAGGCGGGATCGAAAATGCAGAAGAACTCTATGAGGGGATGGTGGAATCACCTAGTTGCTGGCATTACAGAAACAAGATGGAGTATAGTTTCTCGGCTATAGGGCATGACTTGGCCACCAACGAAAAGGTTGATGAGTTCTCCTTAGGGTTTAAACATAGAGGGACATGGTGGGCTGTAGAGAACTTAGACGCTGATTCTGGGTTATTTGACAAGGAAATTGAGGATGATATAATTAAAATCCGTGAGTGGTGTGAAAACACTGGACTGCCAGCATGGCACCCACCTCAGCGGAAGGGGTTTTATAGATTTCTGGTCATTAGAAGAAGTTTTGCCGAAAACACCATGCTCGTGAATTTGGTTACCACATCAGGGGGAGAAGGACGTTTCGAAGCAACAGAATTCTCTCACTTTATAGAAGGCTTGTGGGGAGAGAGAGTGGCTGGTGTGATTCATACCATAAATGACGACATAGGAGAGAGAGTGGAAGCTAGATCTGGAAGCAGTAAACTAGTCTCAGGAGTAGATAGAATTACTGAGGTACTGCATGGACTTAAATTTGACATAAGCCTGAGTAGCTTTTTTCAAACAAATCCACTTTGTGCTGAAAGACTATATGCAGAAGTCTTATCCATGGCGATTGATTCGGATTTAGGAGATAAAAACTCTGTCGTGTTGGATCTTTTTTGTGGCACGGGGACTATCTCTCAACTTTTGGCCCAAAATCATGAAGGTCCAGTTATAGGAGTTGATATTGTGGAATCAGCTATTCAAGACGCTCGAATAAGTGCTAAAAACAATGGTGCTAAAAACATTACATTCTATGCAGCCGACGTAGGTAAATTTTTGCTGGAGTACCCAGAATACAAGGGGAAGATTAGGACATTAGTTATGGATCCTCCAAGGGCGGGTATATCACCTAAAACATTGAGGAAAGTAATTAGACTTCAGGCTGACAGATTGGTGTACGTTTCTTGTAACCCGGCTACTCAAGCGAGAGACATTGCAACTTTAGCCGAGAATGGATATAGGTTTATTAAGTTTAAGTTAGTTGACCAATTCCCACACACAGCTCATGTGGAAGCCGTATCATTGTTCGAGAGAATTAAAGGATTCACCCCTATAATAGACCTCAAATGAAGAGAAGTAAAATTTTAGACAGCGGACAAATCAAGCGAAAACTTGAGAGAATGGCAAGACAACTTCTTGAGGTTCATTATAATGAAAAGGAGCTGGTTCTACTAGGAGTAGACGGCAACGGGATTGAAGTAGCTAAAAGACTTGAGGCAATATTAAATAAAATCGGGAAGATGCCGGTTAGGCTTGAATCAATTAAATTGAATAAGAAAAAGCCTTTAGATTCAGAAATTAAGAGTTCATTTGAAGAATCGTCATTAACTGGTAAGACTGTAATAGTTATTGATGATGTGTTGAACTCTGGAAGGACATTGATTCACGCAGTAAAACACGTTCTTGAATTCAACCCTAAGGGGATATACACAGCTATTTTAGTTGACAGAATTCATAGATCATTTCCCGTAAGAGCTGATTATTGTGGCTTATCCCTATCGACTCACCTAAACCAACATATCTCTGTGAACCTAAACTCTTCTGACAACAGTAAAGACGAAGTTTACCTAGACCTATAAGGCCTCCCTCAACCTCCAGCCTAGTGACTCTAGTTTCGAGTCTATCAACTCGTCATTGTACTCTACATCTTCCCATTTCGTATTAGCTCCTCCATAACAGGAAGTTCTAACTAGTAGCTGCATTCCTATCGTTCTTTCCAGATTTTTCGGCTTCACATCAGCAAGTAATGGTCTGTTTTCGCACTTACCGGCTAATCTAGAAGCTAGCACCTTTGGCGATACCGAGAGATGGACTACAACACCGTGCTGCCTCATCCACTCCATAGCTCCCTTTGCACATGGGGTACCTCCGCCTGTAGCAATAACAGACTCTCTCTCTCTCATAATATTTCTGAGCAGCTCATCCTCTTCGTCCCTGAAAGCATCCATACCGAACTCCTCCACAAAAGAGCTTATAGTACAGCCGAATTGATCTTCTAAGCGTACATCCATATCAATGAATGGTCTACCCATCTTCTCAGCAATGCGCTTACCTAAAGTAGTTTTCCCACTTCCCATAAATCCAACAAAAATCAAATGCATCTATCTCTTTCTTGAATACAAGAGTACTCTAGGATTACTTAATTTTAACGCTAAACATCTGCTTTTCTTCTAACAATCCAGTGAGGACATCTCCTGCAACTACTGCTCCCACACCAGCTGGAGTACCCGTGAAAATCAAATCTCCTGTCTTAATCGTCATGAACTTAGACACATATACAATTAATTCATCTACAGAATGTATCATTCGGGAAGTTGTTGTGGACTGAACTAATTCATCATTTAAGAAAAGTTTAAAATTTAAATTCTGAACATCCCCTCCTAATTCTGATAGGGCGATAAAAAATTCAGAAACAATAGCAGAATTATCGAAGGCTTTTGACTTCTCCCAAGGGTGACCGTCAGATTTCAGAACCGTCTGAATATCCCGAGCTGTGAAGTCAATACCTAAACCTACTTCAGCATAATATCTATTTGCATATTTATGTGCGACAGCTTTACCTAGACGATTAATCTTAACGATAAGCTCTACTTCGTAGTGTACACAATCAGTCCACTCGGGAATATAAAAAGCGTGTCTTTTAGGTAAAATGGCACTGTCTGGTTTTAGGAAAAACAGTGGTTCCTCCGGCACGGCATTTCCTAGCTCTTCAGCATGATCGGAATAATTTCTACCTATACAAATTATCTTCATTTACCCGAACCTTTAAGTACGGTAACCACTGTGTACGCAAGAATTTTGAAGTCTAAAGCAAGAGACATGTTTTCGATGTACATAACATCAAATCTTAATCTCTGTAGCATTTGAGGTAAGTTCTCAGCGTAGCCATACTTTACTTGACCCCAGGAAGTTATCCCAGGCCTCACTTTTTGCAAATGTGTATAGTGCGGAGCTTGCTCCTTAATCTTATCGATGAAATATTGACGTTCTGGCCTAGGGCCTACGAGTGACATCTCACCTAATAAAACATTCACAAACTGTGGCAACTCATCAAGGCGGAGTTTTCTCATCCAACTTCCAGAAGAAGTGATCCTCGGGTCATTTGTAGAACTCAGCTGGGGAGTACCCTCTTCTGCATCAATGCGCATAGTTCTAAACTTCACGATTTTAAATGGAACCCCGTACCTACCTACCCTCTCCTGCTTATAAAACACCGGACCTTTAGAAGAAAACTTTACAGCAATGGAAAGAAATAAATAAAGGGGTGATAATAGTAACAATGCAAATAATGACGCAGTAAGATCAAAAGCTCGCTTAACGACTCTTTGCCAATGAGGCATAATAAGTCTATCGACTTGGACTAATGGAATTCCGTAAACCGAGCCACTTCTAACATTTCCACTAAGTAAGTCGTACAATCCAGGAACTACTTTCACATTCACCCCTCTCCCTTCAAGTCTAACAAGCAAACCTATAGTCTTCTCTCTATCAGAGGGCTCCACAGCGACTATCACATCCTCTATGCTCTCTGACTCAATAATTTCATCTAGATCATCAACCCCACCTAATCTTTTAAGTTGAGTTGATATTAAAGGAGAGGCATCATTTACCTGAAGAAAGCCCACAAGTTGAAAGCCAGAAGAAAGAGCCTCACTTTTTAATTCTCTAATAAACAGCTCCGCGGCTTCAGCCCCTCCTAACACTAAAGTCCTAAATGACCATACCCCATTTCTTATTTTTCTAAGTGTATTAGACACAATTACTAATCTTCCGAAAAGTGTGAGAGTCGCATGTGAGATCACTAACACGCCGAATGAAGAATAATATTGATCATAACTAATAATCACATCATCTAATAACAATAAGAAGAAGATAACAACCGAACCTACAGCTGTCGCCCTGAAAACCTGAACAACCTCCAAAGCCCTGTGCCTCCTCCTAGGCTCAGAATACATGCCTAAGACAGCATAAAGTCCCACCCAAAAAAGAACGATAGAAATAACACCTAGAACATAATTATTCTCATAATCCCAATTCTGGGTATAACCCTCCCATACTTGTTCTATTTCTACCTTACGATAAGCATATAATAATGACCACGCTGTAAAGGCTGAGATGGCATCAGAAAAAGCATATACCCAGGGGATGCGTTTATCCGCGCGTTTTCCAACATTCATTCGAAATGTACAATCTTAAAATTATCTACTAAAATGAGGCCGGTATCATTATTTATATCAATAATGGCATCTAGAGTTAACTCATAACCATATGCATCGGGAGTTGACAATACTAAAGGCCCTAAGTCCAAATACATTTTTTTCCATTCATCACCAGAAGGATTAAGAACGATAATAGGGGTGCGCTGAACGTTTGACCCTCCTATAACAGATAAACCAACAGCAAAAGAATTGTTACAGCGATAATTAAACTCTAACCAAATAGGGCCGTCTTTGTGTAAATCATAAAGCTGCTCCTGGGTAGTAGATGTTACATGAGCTAGTGAGTCCGATAAAACTATCATCCCCGAAGCAGAACCTTCAAAAACTAATGCGGGATCCGTAGTCCTAACAACTGAAGCCGTAGATGTTGATGAGGCTTGAAATCTATTTGCCGACTCAAAGTTTTCTGCCAATATAAATTCGGAATTGTCTGTATAAGAAGCATTAAACTCGACGGTAGTGGTTGCTCCAGCTATAAATGGAAAATCCAGGTCTAATGACTTGTAAAATGGATAGGGTTTTCTAGTGGCAGAAATACCATTAGCTCTGATGCCTGCGAGCAATCTGATAGATATAGGCTCACCCTCTTCACCCTGCAGAACTGGAATATTAGCCGGCAAAGGGAAAACGCCTAAAACGTCTGATTCACCGTAAACCCATAATTCTGAAATGTTATTCGCACTAGTACCCTGCCCCTCTGTTGTGGTTAAATTAAACTCGGGGACTAACACTTGGTGAGGTATTCCAGGCTCGTCATTCCAAAGATTACAACTTGTTACGCCGAGCATGAGTAACCCGAAAAACATAACTAAATTAAAATTTGATTTTATCACGACTGTAAAGGTAGAGATTAACACCTCACGCAGCTTGTAGCTCCGGGCATCAAAAGTATCCTCGCCACCGGAATTTTTTTCCCACAACGGACACATCTACCGAACTTATCATTTGACAAACGAATTAAAGCTTGATCTAGACCCAGCCTCTGCTTCTCTAATTGTCGCAATGCAGCTTCATTTACGCTCTTATTATTTATCGCGTCCATCCTGCTTATCCTACCTATAGCGACGGATGGAGGTATGGGTTTAGTGAGCTCCCTATACTCTAAAATACGCTCATCAATCCCCTCAATCTTTTTGTTGATACGTTTTTGAATTTCTCTCTTCTCTTCATTAGACAACATGACCGTAAGATGGTTAATTTTGTACTTGATTGCAAAACCATAACATTTTTATTTCATAACATGAAGTTTTTCATTGACACAGCTAACTTAGACCAAATTCGCGAAGCCGCTGAATTCGGCATCCTCGATGGAGTCACAACAAATCCATCATTAATGGCTAAGGAGGGTATTTCTGGCACCGAAGCGGTATTAAACCACTATAAGGCTATCTGTGAGATAGTTGATGGTGACGTTAGTGCTGAAGTGATCGCTACTGATTATGAAGGAATGATCAGAGAAGGTGAAGTTTTAGCTGCACTACACCCTAACATAGTAGTAAAAATCCCTATGATTAAGGACGGAATTAGAGCTATTAGTTACTTTACATCTCAGGGAATAAGAACTAATTGCACTCTGATTTTCTCAGCTGGTCAAGCTTTACTGGCAGCTAAAGCTGGTGCAACCTATGTAAGTCCGTTTATCGGAAGGTTGGATGATATTAGTGCTGATGGAGTTGAGCTTATTGAAACCATACGTGAGATTTTTGACAACTATGAATTTAGCACAGAAATTCTAGCTGCTAGTGTAAGACATAGTATGCATGTAATCGACTGTGCACGAATTGGCGCAGATGTTATGACTGGGCCATTAAGTACAATTTTAGGGCTTCTAAAGCACCCGCTCACCGACATAGGCCTACAACAGTTCCTTGCTGATCACGCAAAAGCCCAAGGCAAATAGTAAACTTGATTTTACGCATACATCAAGACAATCCCAACCCCAAAGAAGTTAGGGAAGCTGTCTCTATCCTCAATAAGGACGGAGTAATCGTCATGCCCACAGATACGGTGTATAGCTTCGCATGTGTTCTCGGCAGCAGCAAAGGTTTCGACAGGATTGCTCGTCTTAAAAAGCTGAGACCTAACAAGGCTCACTTCTCTTTACTATGTGCTGACTTAAGTGACCTGAGTCAATACACAAGACCTGTCCCAAATGAAATCTTCAAACTCATGAAGAGAGCACTACCAGGTCCGTTTACTTTCATCTTACAAGCTGGTGGTAATGTCCCTAAACTATATCGGAGCACGAAGAAAACAATAGGAATTAGAGTGCCTGACAATTCTGTAGCACTAGCTATTATTAACGAACTTGGAAAACCACTCGTTGTATCATCTGTGCACGATGAAGACGATGTTCTAGAGTATACTACTGACCCGGAACTAATAGATGAAAGACATGGGCATGCCATAGATGCTGTAGTAAATGGAGGATTCGGGGAACTATATGCTTCAACAGTAATTGATTGTACATCTGGTGTTCCTGAAGTAATCAGAGAGGGTAAAGGCGTAATTGAGTCTATACTTTAAGAAACTTTAATCTCTAGCTCTAGATTCTAGCATGGGCACAAAAGCAGCATTCCCATGATCTTTTTGGTTGTACTCCTTCTTGCCTATTCTGTCTATAGTAAGCATTCTCTGTTTATCCCCCGACCCCACGGGAATAACTAATCTAGCTCCGATAGCGAGCTGTGACAGTAAGGCTCGTGGCACTTCGGGAGCACCACATGTAACTATGATTCCGTCAAAGGGAGCAAAAACATCTTTCCCCTTATATCCATCACCATAATATAGGTTAGGTTTATACCCAATAGACCTTAGTAAGGGACCAGCTGTATCGAAAAGCTCTTTCTGCCTCTCAATGGAATGAACCTTAAAGCCCATGCTGCACAATACAGCACACTGAAAACCCGAACCTGTTCCTATCTCTAGGACTTTATCTCCACGTTTACAATTGAGGAGCTCGGATTGGCGAGCGACGGTTTGGGGCTGCGAGATTGTTTGGTTTGCAGCAATAGGAAACGCCTTATTAGTGTATGCATATTGTTCGAAAGTTGAGTCAATAAAGAAATGCCGAGGCACATTCATTATAGCGTCGAGGACACATTCGTCATAAATCCCAGACTCTCGCAATTCATTTACGAGTTTTTTTCTCATGCCTTTATGACGATATAGATCTTCCCTTTTCACTATATAAAGATACTCTGAGAGATTGAATAAATTGTGAAGAATTTTCATGATTTGTTCCCACCTAAAGTGTGGATAAGCTACCTAACTTCGATGCATGAAAAAGCATTGGTTTAATTGTAAAGTCAGCTACATGAAAGCTGACAGTGAAGGGTCAGAAGCAAAGAAAACAGAGCAGTTCGTGCTAGATGCTTATACCTACACGGAAGCTGAGACGAGAATGGTTGAAATACTAGAGGCCGAGGGCATAAGACCTTTTGAGATTTCACATATCACTAAAACAAACCTCTTAGAGGTGATACGTTTCGCTGAATGCGATAAATGGTTTAAGGTGAAGGTGTCGCTTACGACGGTTGACGAATCTAAGGGAGTAGAAAAAGACGCTAACCAATTTTTACTAGTCTCTTCTGCTGATGTTCAGGACGCGTTTAAGAAAGTAACAGCCCATATGAACTCACTTAACACAGGCTATCTAATACCATCTGTTGTTTACCAGAAAATCTCTGAAGTGTTCCCTCTTGAAGAATGGACTCCTGTAACTCAGTCAGTAATCAACGAAGAGGTAGCAGGCGGTTAATTGTCTCTGAATACTGTAATCGTCCCCGTACGTGTTACTGGCCCATCATTGGAATCAATGAAAGGATTACTAGAGTCTGGGTATTCTTCATCTGTAACGATGACGTCGCCTTGAAGTCTATTGATTTCGAGAATGTAGTAATACACACCTTCAGATATTCCGTCCTCTCCAGGATCCCACCCAGCAGACGTGCCGAAGTCTAAATCAGAAAACACTAATTCACCCCAACGGTTGAAGATCTGAACTTTACTATTATTAAATCCAGCTAACCCTCCTACTATCCACCTATCATTCTCACCACTATTATCGGGTGTAAACACATTTGGTATTGTAATCTCACATGTTTCCACTCTTATGCTTACATCATTTACACAGGTCAAATCCGAACCCCCTGGCACATCATAAGAAACTGATACCGTGAAGTCTGAAGTAATCTCTAAGTCCGTGATCGTTAAAGAATCGTTAGTTATGTCGTCGTTCAATATTTCAACATCCCCAAACTGCTCCCACGTCCAAAGAAAAGAACAATCACCAGGGTCAACATCACCTAGATCAACTTCTAATAGAACGCTTGATCCGCAGAACTGAGTTGAGGCAGAAAAAATAGCAGGCAGAACTCCTACTACCGTTACTTCATGTGACTGCTCATATAAGCAACCGAAATCGTTTATACCAGTAAAAGTATAGGTTTCAACCCCCATGTTCGTGGGTGAAATCGTGACTACATTACAATCTGGACCATCATCAACGATTGAGGGACCATTCCACTGCGTTGAATCACAGTCATCACCGAAAGTCGGCGTGAATGATACCGCTTCTGGATATAGATAAGGAGCGAATTCTAAAGAACAGTCAAAAATAAACCCGTTATCTGACCCCCAAAGGTCACATACCTCTACCTCCCAAGTGCCATTCAATGGACAGCCATTCAAATTAGTGAAGGGCTGAAAACTCTCGTAAGAACCGGAAGGCAGTGTAGCTTGCGCATTCTCAGCCCATGTTCCATTAGTAGCTAGAGGCTCCCAAAAATAATCCCAACCTACTCCAGGATCTAGATTCGTGTCGTCATCAATAGGGACTCCTAAGAAAGTCTGACCTCCACCCTGCTGGTGAACTAGTATGCTTTGGCCGCTAGGACAAGTAAAGGTGATGGTTAAGTCCCCCATGTAACTGTGCTCAAAGTTAATGAATGCATTTATGATGTCAGCATTTGCATCCATTACAATTGCGCCGGCATAGAAGCTCGTGAATGTTAACTCACTTGAGAAACAAGCTCCTTGATCGTCTGGAATGAAGAGGCCCCCTCCGAAATCAACAGAGGGTTCAGCTGTGTATAAAACACCTTCAATCATACCGATTAAATCAAGCTCATCACCTACACATATAGTTTCGTTAGTTGATGTGCCAGCGAAATTAGGATCAGTAGAAACTAAGATCTGATAATCGAGGACGTTGTTGTTTTGGCAGTCGTTATCATCGGTTAATTGAAGATTCATAACGTATAAACCTGGCTGAGTATAGGCATGATTTACTATGGCTCCTGAGGTATTATCAGTGGTGCCATCTCCTAGGTCCCATACCCAACTCACAATGTTTTGGCCATCGGCTACTGTAGAAGATAACGACTCTAGATAAACTGGTTCATTAAGACACGCAAGCATTGGCTGCTGTTCCGAAGGGTTTACGATTGCAAAAGGTCTATCACACGGATATCCACAAGAAGCATATGCACCGAAGTTTCCTGAACTTCCGGCACCAGAAACGAACTCTATAGTCATACAACCAGAAGCGTTTGTCGCACCTGAGAAAATATCTTCGCCCTGCAATTCGTCGCTAGAATAAGTCCCTACAACTGGTGCCGTATTATCATCGCCATCATAAATAGTTATCGTTGAAGCTGCATCGAGTTCAAATACCACCCAATACAGATTCAGCACAGTTTCTGGTGCTTCGGGACACCATGTTATGGTTTGGTTTTCATTCGCACCATAATCACCGGCACTTAAACCTGAATCCACGATAGCTCCTTCACAAGCAGTGTAGCTATCTGTAGAAGCGATACTGATTTCCTGGGCCTGCGAAGAAATCACGAAAAGAGCAGAAACAGCTAGCAGAAAAATAGACTTCTTCATGATTAACGATTTAATGAGTTAGCATTAATAGAAAATCTGAAAAGACGTTTTTCAAATGTTAAGATCGAAGACACAACCACTATCCTACCATCTTCTAACAGAAAAAACTGCTCATCGTAAAGCGGTACAATTCCTTTCGACAAAAGTGTAAAAGCGATGTCACCATCGACTAAACTCAATGGTATCGGCGAATCTACTGACTTTACTTTAGGAGCTATATGCCAACCATAGGCAGCAAAGCAACATTTATTTAAGTTCTCTTCTGTGTCTAGTTCGTTAGGCTGGAATACTGAGTCAACAATGCTTTGTCCGGGTAAATCGCTCTGCGCGTTAGACGAATATGCAAACGCTGAAAGGATAAATAATACAGATAATAGTTTTTTCATATTGCAGGTAATGAACACGCAAGATAACGAACTATAGGTAGGGATTAGAAAACATAAATTATTTGAAACAAACTTGTTTGGTAAATAAAAATTGTAACTATCTTTGCCCCCCCTTAAAGAAGGGGAATATGACTTGGTAGCTCAGCTGGTTAGAGCATCTCACTTTTAATGAGAGGGTCCTGGGTTCGAGTCCCAGCCAGGTCACACTTCATCATCTACGATGATAGCCCGCCCAGGTGCTGAAATTGGTAGACAGGCATGGTTGAGGGCCATGTGTCCTTTAGGGCGTGCGGGTTCGACTCCCGCTCTGGGCACGAATACAAAGCGATACAGGCGCGACAAAGTCGCATTAGCATAAAGCCTGTCGCAAGCAAAGTTTACTTTAGGTTGAGAAAGGCAAAAGGCTAAGTCTAGCGCTAGCTAGCTGTATCGTTTTGTTGAGTCAAAGGAGGGAACACCGACCGAAGGGGAGGTACTCCGACCGAAGGGGAGGTACTCCCGCTTATTGAACATCTCTTGTGTGACCTTAGCTACACAAGCACCACACCCAACCTCGTATCTTTGCCGAGTGTTAAATAAAATCCTACCTATACTAGCCTGGCTTCCCGATTACAATAGGAGGAATTTCGCAAAGGATATACCTGCTGGAATTACTGTCGGGATAATGCTAGTGCCACAGGGAATGGCGTATGCGCTCATTGCGGGGCTACCGA
>Ga0115000_10000309_pt1 | contig 45404 bp, 35 predicted proteins | sample ArcticOcean_MG_C_6_FD_89690 | JGI IMG/M metagenome (GOLD analysis project Ga0115000, IMG submission 89690) | Marine microbial communities from western Arctic Ocean - ArcticOcean_MG_CB8_128 | ecosystem: Environmental > Aquatic > Marine > Oceanic | place: Arctic Ocean: Canada Basin | collected...
ATTCACCGCCTGCGGCCACGCCGTGACGTGTGCGGCGTGCACTGCGCGGTGCTGCAGCTACGGCGACCAACACCGGTGCCCAATCTGCCGCTCGGCTGGTGGCGTGCTACGCCTCCATTTTGCCTGATTGTCGGGAGTGTGTGTGTGTGTGTCTTGTGTGTATTTCTTGCGGAAGGTGCACCGTGTCTTTTTAAGAAAAAAGAAGAGTGCCAACCCAAAATGGTGAAGCCAAGACCAAAACCGACCGAGCAACGTCTGCGCGAGTGGGAAGGAAAAAGGGGCTTCAAAGGGGTGATCAAGGGGGGAATAATCTACCGAAAGTGCACCGAGTGCAACCAGCCGACACTGTCCTTGGCCGAGACGCACTGCGGCAAGCACGGCGGCAAGCGGCAGGAGCGCCAAAAATGCCAGGAATGTGATAACAAGGCGACCCAAGCCAATGGAACGCTCTGCAACAGCTGCTGGGTCAAGGCAGACCCGGAGGCGCGCGGCTGTCCCGAGTGCCAGGCGAACCCCAAGAGCCAATCGCGCGCCGACGGGTGGTGTAGCTCCTGCGTGCGCAAGGCAGCCTTCGCGGCCAAGCGCGACGCGGGCCAAGTGCTGCTCGCGCAGCTGTGCGCCGACGAGGGCCTCGAAGAAGGACCGCCCCGGCCAACGGCAACAACCCCCCTCAACACGCGCTTCGTCGTGCTCAACCCACAGGACGACCAGAAGCCGCGCGTGGTGGTGCGGAGCGGCGACACGTGGCAGCGCGCATGCGCCGAGCGCGGGTGCCACCACATGGCGGAGGGCATCCCCGGCACGCCCGGCACGCACTGTGCCGGCCACGGCGGCGGCAAGTGCGCACACGGGCGGAGGTGGCACAATTGCCTCGAGTGCAACCCCAACATTTCCAAGCGCCCCAATCACTGCTCGCGGTGCGTCGGTACCCAAATCGCAGACAATCGACGTATCAGCAAAGGCGGATGCGGCATGTGTTCGACGTGCCAGAGGGATGTCGACGCCGAGGCGGCGGCCGAGGCCGCGGCCAAGGAAGGCAAGCCCGCGCCGCCCACGGCCAAGAAGCTCCGCAAGCAGCAGGAGCTCAAGATGGTCGAGCGGCTCGTGCGCAGTGGGCACACGGAGTCCTTCGACAGGGGCGTGGCGCCGCGTCCGGGCGAGTTTATTCGCGAGCTCTACGTCGACCACCGGTGCGCCCTCGGCCGCGAGTTTGAGTATGGGGAGAAGCAGTGCGCCTACGTTGACTTTGTCGTCCACCCCAAGCGCGGCGGCAAGCTCGTCTTCCTCGAGATTGACGAGGGCGAGCACAAGTTCCCGGGATACGCGGTGCTGTGCGACACGACGCGCATGTGGAATGTGTGCGCGTCGCTCACGCTCGCCTTCTTGGGCGACGCCAACGTGCTGTGGCTGCGCGTCAACCCGGACACACCATTTCGCCTCGGCAACGCCGCCAAGCACAGCCCGAGCAACACGGCGCGCTGCGACGCCGTGTGCGCGCTGCTCGACACCATCGAGGGCCGCCCCGACGACCCGCCAATGCAGGTGGCCTACGTGTGCTACCAGCTGCACGCCGACGGCACGCCCACGGTCCTCGCCGACCCCGAGTACCACGCCGACGTCAAGCGCGGCGTGGTCGTGGTCGCGCACGCTGTGGGGACTGACGGCTCGCTCTCCCTCTCCCTGCGCACCCCAAACGCCGCAAAGGGCTCGGAGTAGGAAGTGTGTGTGTGTGATTTTAACCAAACAAAACAGAGTTCTTAAAAGCCAGCCTTTTCCAACAACGCCAAATCATCATCGAGCGAGCAGTCGGTCGATGCAAACATGGACAGCGCCTCCGCTGCATCGCCGGCGTCCTCCTTGTCGTCCCAGAGAGCCAAGATCTGTTGTGGCTTTGTGGGTGTGACGACTTGAACGAGCGGGGCATCGTCTCGTTCGACTTCTCTTGGAAGGTGGGCTTCTTTTAGATGTAGTGGCAGATTCTCGTAGACGTCTTTTCGATTCGAATGACGGAGCAACTCGGGCAGCATGCGAGCGTAGGAGCTCAGCATCGATCTTTGCCTGGTAGATCCAGGCAGATTGGCCTTCCCTGTGCTATATATTTCGCAACAGATCGACTCCTGGGGTGGACGCCATGCCAGGCCCACAAAGGATGCACGATCGTAGTGTGACGTCGCCGAGTGGGTTTTGGCGAATGCATCACAATCAAGTCGCGCGTCAATGGATGCAGCACCAACTTGGTTGATAACGGAGAATTTACGCACATGAATGTGCACGTCTGCCTCGAGTGCCAGCTGCCGTGCGGCGCGCATAATCGAGAGCCGCGCCTCCATTGGACCCGCGCATCCTGTGATAATGACCGTGATAATTGCATCTTGCGGAGTGTGTGTGCGCGTATACACATGCTCATGATAGACAATCTATGACATGCGAGGAGGAACGTGCCAAAGCACGAGCCGTCACCGGGTATGACATTGGAGAATTACGGAAGCGTGTGGCACATTGAGCATCGGGTTGCCAAGTGTTGGTATGCTGATGACGAAGACGATGTCCGAAGGTGCTGGTCGCTAAAGAATGTGGTTCCTGACTTTGCCAGCAACAACTATCGCAAAGGCATAACGATCATCGACCACGTTTGTGATGAAGTGGGTTCGGACCATTGGCCAAAGAGCTGGAACGGCGCCATTCCTGACGAGGCTACTAAAAAGAGCATGTACAAAAATATGAGAGGCAACGTACCAGTTCCGACAAGCCGGCCGGTATCTGCGCAGGCAGATGGCTCGCACATGTCGGAGGATGAGGACTGGTTTTGAACGTGTTGTGTGGTAGGTGTTCGTGGTATATGTGTGTCCGTCTGTTTGGTTCAAATTGCATGTATCGCACGAAACACGAGGACACGGCAGCGCGGGGCGTCGAATGCCAATTGGACCGCCGCGAAACGACGGGGCGCATAGTACGCATTAGAGCATCTAGAGCCAATCCGATGCAAATCGAGCGGCAGCTTGAGTCCTGATCCCGCCACGGGGATGGCCTCTGCAAGCTGCCAAACACACACACAGACGTGGATGAGTAGTGACGCACACAATGCGAATATAATCTTGCATTGCGCACCGTGACCACGTTGACCAAACGTGGGCACAAGTGCAGCACGTTCTCGTAATCGAGCAAAGGCAGTCGATCGGTCCACTTTGCGGCTCGGCAGATTGCCTCGTCGCTCACGTCCTTTGGTGTTTCCAGCGCTCGTGCACGCTTGCGCTGCACACGGCAGCGGTCTACTACATTTTCAATCGCACGCTTTGTCGATTCTTTTAGTAGAGGGGCGTTTTCCGTCGTGTTAATAGAGTTTGCAAGTCCAATTGAGCGTTTCATACGTATCCATTCCTCCTCCATTATACGCGTCTCACACACACACTCTCTAGGGAATGTCCCTGGTTAGGGTTAGCGCGCGCTCGAGTCCTCTCGCGCAATCATCGCGGCCTGCGAAAGGTTTTAGGTCCGGTTCCACTGGCGTCGGAGCCCGAAGACGGCGTCGGTGATGCGGGCGTGGCCCCGACGGGCTCTTCCTCATCGGCAGTGCCTCCGAATATGCTGTCAAATACGGCAGACACTGTGCTCGTCGGCGCGGCGCCGCGCTCACGACGGCGCGCCGGAGCCGGCGCCTCGGGTAGCATGGCAGACGTGGCGGTTGGCGCGGGCGCAACGGGTGCAACGGGCGCGGCCGACGCCGCCGACGCGCCAGTCGCGGGCCGTGCCCTCGCAGGCGACTTGCGCGCGCGTGCCACCGCACCAGGCCGGGCCGCAGCGACCGCGGCGGCGGTAATGGGTGCCGAGGCAGTCGCAGCCGTCGTTGTCGCAGCGGGCACCGCCGCAGCGGGCGCCACGGGCGCCACGGGCGCCACGGACGTGGGCACGAGCGGCGGAGCGAGCGAGGCCGAAGGCGCGCCGTCGGTGGCTTCGCTCTCGGTCTCAATGGGTGCCTCGGCCATCACGCTGAGGAGCGCGTCGTAGTCGGCCCAAGACGCGTGGTCGCCCACCCATGCGGGAGGCAGGCCCCAATCCTTGCCGCTTACGGGAATCGGAGGCCGTGTGCTGTCGGGGTAGTTTGCATCCTTTGACGCAGTGTCCTTGCGTCTGCGGGCGTACAGACCCTGCGCAAAGACTTGGCCCACGGAGGCTCGCATCGATGGAAACTGCGCATTGTAAACGTCAACGGCGAGCTGGTTCTTGCGCACAGAATTGACATTCTGGTCAGTCTGTTGGCCATTGCGCCCAATCGTATTGGTGCCGTACTCGACGTATTGCCGATTGAGCTCGCTCACCTCGTCAGTATACCACATGTGAAAGGGGTCCTCGGTCATCCCATTTGTCACCACCGATCCACCGGAGCGCGGTAGCGCGTTGAGCCAGCTCGTCTGCACGTCCACCATCAGTGCAAACCCAGTGTCGCTTGGACCGCCCTCGTAGCTGGCATGGCGCATGGCCTTGACGTCGAGCACGCGTCCCACCTTCCAAGCTCCGACCATGTTGGCCAGGTCCTCGGTGCGCACGGCGTCGAAGACGTCGTCGTCGAAGCGGCTCTTTTTTTCGCCGCGCTTGTGGCTGGCCATCATGGCGTTGATCGTGACGAGTTCTTTCTTTAGCATTGCTAGAATCTTATTCGAGCGCGTCTTGTCGGAGTTGGCGGCGATTTCTTTGAGCCCTTCTTCGCGCTTCGCACGGAGGATCGCGGCGGGTGTGGAGAGTAGCTCATTGAAGGGTTTGCCGCTGTCTTCATCGCGTAGGCCTATGTGTTTTTCAACCTCAATGTTCCGCAGGTCGGCCAACCTATCCTGCACGTACTGGCACAGGTAGGCCTTGCGCGACGAAAAGGGCAGGATCTGGAACATGTAGGCATCCTTGTTGGCGTTGGCACCGCCCGCGCCGAGACCGGCGCTGCCCGGCGCCGCGTCGGGGTTGAAGCTCACCTTGGCGCGAATATCCTCGGAGATCTTGTACGCGCGCAGGCCGAGGTAGAGTGTGTTATTTGGTTGGACGTTGCGGTCGAACATTTGCGCCGGGTAGGATGAAAACGTGCCCGTGAAGGTGGCCACGTAGTCGTACTGCCCTTGCTGCGCCAGCCACGGCGCACCGACGCGGCCGGGCACGCCGCCGCCGCCGCCCGCGCCGCCAATGTGGTAGCCGCCTTCGATGCTGCCGCGCGGGTGCGACTCGACGGTGCGCAGCGGCGTGGCGCCGCCCGTGCCCGATGCCTGGTCAATCTGGTAGCCCGGATTGGCGCGCGGGTCGTACTTGAGAAACCCATTGTTGCAAATCGTTGGACCTTGGATGATGTTGTTGAAGACGACAGCGTCGCGCGACCCGCTCGAGGTGAACGCAAACGGTTCGTCGTTGGACTTGACGAGGCCGTCTATACGGATGGTGTCCAGCACACTGAGACCCGTGAATGGCCCCAAGATGTCCTCGCCCTTGTCGTCCTTTTGGGGATTCACATTGAGCACCTGGAGCGGCGACATGCCCTTGTCCACCACGAGCACATTGCCGCCCGCCACCCAGCCGTCGGGGTTGCCTTCGCCGTGCAAGAGTCGGTTGACGCCGTCGAGTCCGATGACGCGCGACATGGTCGCCGTGCCATTGGTGCCGGCACCGAGTGGGTTTTTGCTTAAAAACCCGGGCGGGTACTTGCACACGAAGGCGACGTCTCCCGGCGCCAGACGTCCGGTCCATCCCGAGAGGAATTCCAATGGACACACGCGGTTGTACGGGATTGGGATGTTGGAGCCCTCATTCGGTCGATTTGACTGCGAGAGCTTTGGGACTTTGATGTCACGGCTTGGTTCGGAGACCTTGCTGCCCCGAAAGGCCGGCAGTCCCCCCGGAACGCTGGTGGGGTTGCCAGCGAGGGAGCGCTTGACTCCCGCTTGAGGCGCCTCGGAGGGTGTCACTGCGGATATTAAAGACATGCTCAACCCACACACACGCCGCTGCAAAGGAATTTCTTGCTCTGCTTGTATACACACACTGGGACGTTATCGTGCCTATTCTATTAGCGGCACACGCGCGGCTTCTGGCGCACGCTCTCACTCTCACTCTCTCTCACGCGCTCCCTTTTTTTCGTCGACTCCTCCTAGGAGTCGCGAATACAAAAACCAAACAGCGAGCGCGTGTGGAAACTTTAAAAAATACCGTCGCCAAAGACTCCAGTGGCGGGCGCCGGCTCGACGTTCATCAAGCCGGCCATAGTCACTGCGGCCACGCGGGCCGTCGTGGGCGAAATAGTGTGCTCGTAGCAATAGCGCTCCAGGATCTCGTTGGTACAATCTTCGAGTCCGAGCTTGGAAGTTGCGGCCGTGAGCACGGCCACGCTCAATACGTCGACTGGGAGGACGTTTTGTGTGCGGATCCAATTGAGCAAGTCTGGTTGCGAAAGCGCGGCCATGGCGGCGCAGCGCACGTCGGCGCGCACGTTGGCTTCCCGTGCCGCACCGGTCAGCGTGTCGCGCACATTCCAAACAATATCGGTGGGCGATCCTCCCGATGCGACCGAAGCGGTGGGCGAGTCGGGGTCGGAGGACGCGTACTGTGCATGTGCGGCCAATGGCAGCGCCGAGGGCGGCAGTGAGAATAGCGGCGGTTGTGCCACGAGCGACGATTCCTGGGTGGTGGTGGTTGTGGTGGTGGTGGTGGTGGTGGTTGTCGCGGACGATGATGGTGGTGGTGGAATTGGTGGTGGTGGTGGTGGCATGGGTGGTTGTAATGGTAATGGTGCTAGAGACGCAGTTTGGGTGCCGCAGCCGCCCCCGCCGCCATCGAGTTGGTCGGTGCATGGAAGACAAATCTTCTCCTCTGACCAATCGAGCAGCAGCCCCACGGATCCAGTCACCTGGCCAATCTGGCCAGTGCCACTATTTTGCTCATGCAGTTGCTGAATCCGTTCAAGGATCTTGGTGAGCATCTGTGGCGTGCACTCGGCAACGGTGCGGGCCAAGGCATAGTCGTCTGCGTTTTGCGCAGTGGTGGCCGCAGGAGCGCGGCATACGGGAAGGAGCCGCTCCACGCAGCGGTGCATGATGCACAGCGCCAAGGTGTAATTGGACCGCTTGGTGACGTTCAAGCTGCATGCGTTGTGCTTGCAGATGCTCGCGTGGGCAAAGGTGTTGCGGACCGCACGTTTTGCCTGCAAGCGAATGTGTGTGCGCACGTCGCTGTTGAGAATCTTTCCAATCCAATCGAAGCACTTTTCCATGGCGCCGATGACACGGTTTCGCTTTGCGACTTGCGCGGGCGCGCCTTCGACGCGCTCCGAGAGCGCGCGCACCACCTGTGTCTCCAAGCGCGACTGGGCATTGCCCAGCTGGTGGCGCCTCGATACGGATTGCGGAAGGCGCGTCCCGCCTGCGCTGCCCAGGAGGCGTCGCTTTTTTTCAATGGCAGTCTCGTGGCCGCGTGCCGTCGCCTCCTCCGCCTCCTTGTTGGCGTCGCGCATCCGGGAATCGGCCACATCCGTGGGGTCGTCTTCGCGTGCGCAAAACTTTTGCCGGTCGAGGGAGATGACCTGCTGCTGGTCCACAGTGCCGCAGAGATTGCACACATAGAATCCGTCGCCGTTGACGTCGAGTTCGTGCACGTTGTCATTCGGACATCCGCGACAGGTCCACACGACCATTTCTGCCTCCGCAGAGGTGCTGGTGGTGCTGGTTTCAAAAAACGAATGCATCTGCATCTCCGCGGGCGCCGAGGACGACTTGGAGAGCGGTACGGGCACGAGCGGTGAGCGTACCGCCGTGTACTGATCAGAGCGCATCAGAAGCGGACGCGCGGGATCGGCAATGCGATATCCGATGTGCGCGTCGGAGCAAAAGGGTCGGCGCGCGTCCTCGCCTTCTGAGGCTCCGCCAACTTCCATGGCGTGGTGCAAGGCGGTGGCAATGGCGCGCGCGCGGCCATTGTCGCCATTGCACGAGGACCGCGATTTTTGGATTGCGGATTTTTGGGGTTCAGACATGGACGATGTGGGTCTCGAGGGCGAGATGGGTTCGAAATTGTACAGATAACACGGGGATGACATTGCCGAGGAATGAGGCGACGAATGAGCAGAGGTTCCAATGGAAGACGACATGGGAGAAGATTGAGCCGATGTTGGAAGACGCATGGACCACCTCCCTCCCGACCGGTAGGCCATTCCACGCGCACACCTACCCACCACGAGGACCACGCTTCGGTACAGCGCAGTGTGTGTCTGCGGGTCCACGCGGCCTACTATACCACATGACCTTGTTTGTAGGATACGCTGTCGTACATTCCGCAAGATGCAGCTATTGCCACGTGCGCAACGTGCGCAACGCGCGCGTACGTGCGCGCGTCTTCCGCAAATACCCCACGGGCGCTAACCCGCCTTTGCAAACAATCCACAACACAGACGATGCACACCGGCACGCGAATGCGCACCAGTTTACGCCGGCGCGACCTCACACTGGCTGCCATGGCGTTTGCGAGCACAGTCGACGCCGAGGACGTGATGATTGATTTCAGCGGCGCCGCGCTCTACCTCTCGGGCATGCAAACCGTCTTTGCCGTCGTGGCAGTCGCGTGCGTCTCGGTGTTTTCGTGCTGGGCCGTTCCAGAAGGCGGCGTCTCGGCCGTCCGCACCCTTGCCCTTTGCACAGCCACCGGAGCCGCGCTGATGCGCACGCCGCTACGCATCGGGCGCGCACACGGCGTCAACGTTATCTTTTCGTCGCTCCAGCCGGCCATTCCCGTTTACATCCTGGCGCTCACCGTGGAGCAGCTCGTGCACACGTGCTCCGTGGATACGCAGCACTCGCCCTCGTGGCGCCGCGTCGTCTTCCACGGCATGATCCTCGTCATGTGCGGCGCCGGAATCATGCGCGCCAAGAGCCCCATGCGCGACACCGACATTCCCTTTTTGATCACGGCCGTCGCGCTGCTCACAATTGCAGTGCTGCCGCCGCCGAGCGTGGCGCTCATGGGACCGCTCTGCCAGCCGGTGACGGCGTGGGCGGCGGCTGAGCGCTGCCTGCGTGCCTTTGTCTTTGCTGTGCTCTACTGCGTCCACGTCTACTCGTCGATTTCGTCGAATAGTCCCACACGCGCCGAGTCGCTCGTTGTGATCACGCGCTCGGCCTCCGCGGCCGTGTGGACCATGGGGGCTCATGTGCTCTGGCTGCCCGTTGCCATTATCCAGTGCGCCGTGATCATCATTGCGCGGATACGGCTGGGCAATGAGGTTGGCTACCAAGCAGTGGATGTCACCAAACGGGTGCCTTCTGCCGCGTCGGACGACGGGTCGATGAAAGACGATCTTGAAAATGGACACATGGACGATCCGGTCGAACACCAACGACGACTGCTCGCCGATCCACTGCACGCGCGCAGCAGCGTGGCCGATGTGCTCTTTTCCAATGTGGTACAGGGAAATGAACGTCACTCTCCAAGACCCGAATCGCGAGGAGGCGAAGAACCCGACGCGAGCGCGCAAATGAGCGCTGCTGTGACCGACGGCTTCGGCCCGCTTCGATTTCGAGAGGTACAATCTGAACCAATGCAGCAGCCCAGCGGTGTCGCAAACGGCGGCCGTATCTTCAAAGCCGACGACATGACGGCCGAGCGCATGCGAAGTATCGTAAACGCATTGGACTCGGAACCGGGCGCTTAGACCATTTTTTTAGAAGTTGTACACCACGCGCTAAAAATCACTGACTGTTCACAACATACCACTCGGTTAAAACATGGGCGATTACAACTTTCTGGATCCCATGGTCGACTGAAAGAATCACATCATGGTGCAGCAGCCACCAGGCCATCAACGCCGTTGTCGCGCCCGCGGCCAAGAGCGCCACGCGCCTTCCCCGACGCCAGCATCGTCGGTAGTGCGCCGGCGTGTGCACGGCGCTCAGGTAGGCGAGCATGAGCTCCAGCCCGCGCTGCGCGCCGCCTCGGCTCCATACAAGTCCAGCGACTGCGTGCAACGCGAGCGACTTCACGAATCCAATGTCTTCTGCAAAGTGCATCAAGGACCCCAACACAAACACAGGGGTTACAAACACGGGCGGAATCATGTAGCAGGCAGCGTATGCAAAGGGACAGACGAGCGTGGCAAAGTCCGTTGCGCCATGTGCCGCGACGAGTGCGACCAAGGGTCGCAAACCAGAGGCGTCCAAGGCATAGACGGTCATTTGCTCGTCTCCTCTGGCGGCGGCGGTGCGTCGCCTAGCGGCGGCGGATTGAAAAGGGAAGGCGACGGGCCGCTCACCGAGTAGGTGGGTGTGGATCCCATCCACTGTTGGTCCTGGCGCGTTTTGCAAAACTCCTTCCACCACCAGTTGGAGGTCAAGTAGGATCGGTAGTCGTCGTGATCGACCATTTCCTCGAGACGTTTGTAGAGTGCAAGATAATCGCCTTCGGTGGCAACGCCCAGACTCGAGCACAGCAGCCTGAGATCGTCCGTAGACAGCTTTTGCATCCACCAGATCTTCATGTTGATCTTTATCGGATTCATGCCGCGTTCGATTATCTCATTCCAGAGCGCAAGCTGATCGGCAAACTTCTTAGTGCCAACGATGCGCTTGAACGTATGATGCCACCGGTCAACGCCCTTGATGGCCTCGACACATCCGACGCGCGTCAGCTCATCGGAGCCCTCGACACCGAGCCGCTCACACATGAGCCTCAGCGCCTGGTCATCCAGTTCTTCGAGCTGCGAAGCGGCTTTGGCGAGGGCGGCGCTCTTGTCCTCCTCGGTGGGACGCCGCTTTGAGCGAATCTTTGGCATTGGTGGTGGTGAATGTTTGTTTCTGTTGAAAACGTAATGTGCACAAGCCGCAAGAAACAACTTCAGACCAGCACACACGCACGCACCAAGAGTCGCAGCTTGCGCTGCCTGCTCGCCAGCTCAGGCGGTTCACACACGCCCCATGCAAAGAGTTCAAAGGCGATTCGTAGCCGCTCGGCAAACGCGCGCTTCAGCGCCGAGTTGTGCTGAACTCGTGTCTTGTCTGGCTCGAGCTGCGCAATCAGACACTGAATACAGGTGTACGACTCCCGCAGTGTGAGAGCCTTTTCTAATCCCGTGACACCCACAGTTTCGCCCTTGCCAAGCGACACATTATACACATTGAACGCAGACGAACGACAAACCCCGATGATCAGCTCGGTGTCGTCGTCCCACGTAAACCGCTTCTTCTTGTCGGAGGTGGTGCTCAATGGTGTTGGCGAAACGTTGCGCTTCATGATGGTATTTTCCCGTTTTACAAGAAAACACGAGACACCTTCCGCAAGAATTAGAGAGGACCGCTAGGTTTCGCATCCGCACGCGCGCACGCACGCACGCGCACGCGCAAGCATGGTGGCGGGCCTGGTCGTCTCCCGATCGCCTTGCTGGGGAGCACTGTTGCAGGGCACCGACTCGTCCATGTGCGGACGCGTGTGGAAGACGAGCAGCAGACATTTTAAAGGCAAGTTCTGTGACGAATGCCGACATTCCATGTTCGTTCCGGCGACGCGCGTGCGCGTCTTGACCGATGAGATGGCCTTTGTGTTAGGAAACAGACGTTCATCGGGCGTTTGGTCGAAGTCGTCGCCCGAATTGGGACGCTTCGAGTACCGTATCGTCAACAATACACACAGCTGCTTTGGAAGTCGCCTAATTGTCTTTAAAACGACGCCGCCACGCAAACTCGAGTTTTTGCCCGTCGATCCCGACTTGGTGGATGAGGGCATGGTTTGCTTGTGCATCTGCAAGGGAACGGCCGTCCCGATCAAGCACGACCGACTATACCACATTCGAAAGCGGGCGCGGCAGCAGGAGACGCACGAGGCGCACGATTCGGGGTTTGAGACACCCACGCTGTGCGAGGTGGTTGTGCCTTCGAGCATTGTGCAGCTCGCCGACGCGCCGCTGCTTGTCGAAGACTTTGAGGAGGAGGAGGAGGACGAAGAGGAGGAGGAAGAGGAGGACAAGGAGGAGGACAAGGAGGAGGACAAGGAGGAGGACAAGGAGGAGGACAAGGAGGAGCCGTTGCAACCAGTGCGCAGATCACCCGAGGAGCAGCGCAAGCATCGCAACCGCCAGTCGGCGGCCAAGAGCCGCGCCACAAAATGCAAGTACATTTCACAACTCGAGGCCCGCGTGTGCGAGCTTACGGCGACTGCTCAAGCGCTTTCCGAAGAAAATCGATTTTGGAAGAGTTTAGAGCTCGTGCATGGGGACTTGTCGTGTCCGTTGATTGCGTGCAAAGGCTTTGTATTTACAAAAGAGGACTTCGTTTAGAACAAACACATTCTACCGTTTCTCAGCGGTGGTTGCAAAGGTTGCAAAGTTGGACGCCGTCGCGTGGGTCGCAACGTTTCCCGGTGAGTAGATTTCCGCATTGATGGCCATCAAAAACGCGTCGTTTGCGTCAGGAATGCACAGACTTGGCGACGACATCAGGACAGCAGCCGCGATAGGTCTGTTGTACTCGCTGGCGAATCGCAAGGCTTCATCGAGCGCTTCAGCGCCCCAGTCGGCCGCCGCCACCACCGCCCTGAAATCGGCATCGACACGCGCGTTCAGAAAGTCGGCGTAGTCGTCGCCGTGCTGGTCGCGCTCCGTTTGGTCGGCACCCACGCAAGCCTCCTTGACAAAAAACGCAAGCCACGAGACGCTGCAATCGACTTCGCCGCCCCACATGTTGGCATCGGCAGTCGTCGGCATGTTGCCATCTTTGAGGCATTCGACCAGCAGGCGACATGCTTGGCGCTTCTTGTTCACCGAGGAAACCCACAGTGCCAGATGAAGATTGTCCACAAACTCGGCCAGTGGCTTCTTCGACTCGGTACACATCTTGTCCAGAACGTACTTTAGCAGCCCAATGTGGTGCATGCACACGTTGCTGAGCATGCCGGTCATGCTCAGCCACGACCACGATGCACGATTCTCGTAAACGTGCTCGACGCCATACTCGGGCAATTTGCCCACGAGCGTGCACCCATCGGTGGCCTTCATGAGAAGCCCAAGCATCCGCGTCCGCTTGGCATCGTCAAAGATGCGCAAAATGCCCACGCGCACGAGCGAGGCGAAAAAGGGCGACGTCGAGTCCCAAAGGTGCGAATTGGAGTCTTCTGGGTCGGGAGCGTGGCATAGAATCATGGCGTCAAAGAGCGCCTCCCATTCGAGGGGGTGGCGCATCAGGGCGTCTTCGTCGCTGGGAGCCGACTTGCGAAGGTGTGCGCGTTCTCCTGCCACGGGTACGAGCACCACGCCATTGCCCGTTTGGCCGCCAACTTCCACGTGCTGAAATCCCGAAGTGTTGTCGGCGAGCAGGCGCCAAATGCCACAGATTGTATCTTCCAAACAGACGACGCCTCGCTTGAGCGCGTGCTCATTAGCCTTCCAGCATTCGAGGAGCTCGCGGTAGAGCGTGACCAAGGCGTCGACAAAGGCTTGCCCGCGCACGCCTTCCTCGGACGAGAGGGCCGCAATCATGGCCTCGGCAATGTGCGACTCGGACCATTTCCTGTAGCGTAGCGCGCGCTTCAAAAAGGTGCCGTCAATTTCAAAGGAACGAACGCCAATCACGAGGAGCGACACGGGGCTAAATCGATTCGCAGGTTTGCCATTGTACTTGATGTCCTCATAGACGCGATCCGGCAACTTGTCGCCGACCAGTTTGAGAATGTAGCAAACAACCCAGCGCCATCCCGCGGCGCTGAGCGTCGAATCGGAGCTGTGTTCGAGTCCGGTGGGCGCCGCGTATCGCTCGCTCCATTTGGACTTGGACTCTTCGTACGTGAGCTGCCGCTGCGGACTGAAGACACAGTCGTTGATGGCAACGGCGATTGCCGTAAGAAGGTCGGAGAATCCGCGGTCGGTTTGTGCGTAATGGGTCACCAATGCGGTGGTCAAAAACCAACGAACCAGGCGCGGGCGACGCACGTGGAGCGCCAAGAAGAGGAGCGTCTTGCGTGCATCATCGGGCGTCTTTAAAAGGGCAATGTCGACCCCATCAGCGATGGGCATGTCCTTTTGTTGGTTGTTTTCAATCTGCTTGAATCGCATGGTCGTGAACACGACCGCCACGAGGACCGGGTCTGTCGATTGTATCGCATGGAGTAGTAGCTCGCAGAGTCGCCTGCGCTCCGTTTCGGCATTGGGGGCTGCCCAGAGCTCCCGAGATGATGGTTGGTGATTTCCGCACTGAAGGTTTGTAAATCGGTCGTTGTTGACAGCGGCAACAATCAGCCACATGCAAAAATCGAAGCGTCCCCCAACCTGGGTGGGCGCTCGCTCCATGCTGTTTTGGAGCTCCTCGGCCTTTGGCAAGGACCGTTGCATTTCGTACCATTCGAGCGTGCGGTCTGAGAAGATCCGTCGGGGTGCGGCCTTCTTTTGAACTTCGCGCTTGCGTTTCCCCCTTTGCGGTTTGACCTCGGCACTGTTCATTGGATTCCTTGTACAAATGAAGAGGACACAAGCCGCAAGAAGGCACCCTTCCAAATTTGGGCATTTTATTAGCGCGCGCACAATTCTTGCGGCTTGTATACTTCTTCTCTTTTACAAGTGCGTGAGTGGTCAAAGACACACACACACGACACTATGGAGGCGCCACTGGACAACGAAGTCGATAGCGACGAAGAAAGGGACCGACTTGCCGATCCGGTCTTTCTCCCGAAAGAACCGTGGAAGTCCGACGAGCCGGTGCCGGAAGTCGATGTCCGACTTCAGCACAAGAAAACCGGAAAGAATCGGGCAGAGCACGTGGTCGAACGCGATCGCCAGCGCAAGTCCATGAAGTTGCAGCGTCGGCACCGCATCGAGGCCGCAAGGGCCTTGCCAGTCCACGCTGCCCAAGACGGTCGGCCGGGCGGTGCGCACAAGTCTGCGATGACTTGGACGTCCGACGAGGACGCCGAGTTGCTGAGCATTTTGCCATTCAACGTCGAACGGCCTTCGTGGAGTGAAGTGACACGCAAGCTCACTAATCTGACGGGCAACCCGCGCACGCTTAAATCCGTTCGCTGCCGCTGGAATCGTCTTCGCGTGGGCCGACGCGCGGCGCTTGCGGGTGACAACGACCCTCGGCGCGCCAAGAATCGATGCCGCGTCTGTGGGCTTCTGAAGCGCGGCCACGTGTGCGCGGGCCCGTCGGCGGCTCCCAAGACTGTGAACCAGATGCTCATCGGCGTCCACAAGGACTTGGCGGCCTTGGCGGCGGAACACGAAAGCGAAGACTCGGATTGAAGGCTCGAATTTTGGACCCCTGGTGTGTGTGTGTTTGTGTTTGTCTGGCTTTGCAAAACGATTCCGATTCGTCACCGTAGACGGAGTGTGCGGGTTGTTAGTTTTTAAACCTCGTACATGTGAAAACTTAAGTGGAGACCTTTTTGGCCGGGTTATTGTGGAGTCATCCGGAGTCGGTGATTAAACCCCGACCAGTCGTAGTTGGCTGTGGAGTCGTCAGGAGCGCTCGGTGGTTGGTTGGAATAGTGACGGCAACTTGTTCGGATTGCTGTAGGCCAACCAACTGGTCGGGTTGTTGTAGTCGTCGATGTCGTTGCCTCGCGGCCGCCAGTGCGTGCCGTTCCACTCGTGCACGCGCACGTGGCCGTCGCTGGGTGGTTGGAAAACTGTGTGCGCATGATCATGCTCAGTCTCTATTTCATACGGAAGCGATGCAAACCCCACAAACACGCTGCATAGGGTAGTCGCTAACATGAGCCAAGGAGCCGGTGCGCGTGTGTGGGTGCGCACAATCTGGAGACTTAGCGGGTTCGCGAGATGCGAATCAACAAGACTTCATGAAACCTCCTCACAGTGGACCCCCAAAGTGCAGCAGCTACTACAAAAGCGCGGCTAGGAGGTTTGGGGGTCCGTATCTGCTCACTCACCACCTCCCTTGCTTGTCAGGCTTAGTTGACGAGATGCTCCTTTCAGTTTTGGCGACCCTTGGGGCAGGACATGACGTTGCTGTGGTTTTGCTTACACAAATTCGCGGCTGTGCTGACATGATTGGGGCTGATTTTGCTTGTCAATACGGCGACGGGCAAGATATGGATGCTTGTCAGATCCAAGAATCTGATCGTGCCCACAAAATGTGTGCCAGCACGCCAGGTTGCGTCGCCATCGTGCAAAGTGGCGGACGTCAGTGGTCAACTCTGAAGGCAGCTTTTGAGTTTGATGGGATGAGTTCTGTACAGAACTCGTGCCGCTCTCTCGCTCAAAATGTTCTCTTCCGCCATCGTACGCAACCTGGAGCAGAATGCAATTCCGAAGAGACTCGACGCTGGCAGATCATGGGCTGTGCTGGGCACGCCCGGCCATCGAATTCTACTGCTGTTGCAGTCGACCCTCGACCAACTACGCTTAATGCTTTTCAGCCAGCCGTTGATGACTGGAATGACTTTCGATGTATATCCAATGCGCAGCTGCGAAAACAGTTCCCCGTTCATATCCATGTTTCCAAGAGCTGCATTCGACCATCACCGACACCTGATACGACAGCATGCACCTTTCCGAGGCATCATGCATTTCGCTTATGCAAAACTATTCTTAAGTGCAACATGCTGCACTGCGAGCGTGGCAGTGATTACTGCCAGGTGTTGAAGAATCGTCTTGATGGCGCTACCATTCGTCCCTCATTTGGAGATGTCGACCTCTTCGTGAGGGTTGGACTAGAAGACTTTCAGACCAACATGACCAAGCCTGCTTCTGTTTGTGCCTCCAATCACTACACGAACATCGCTGCGAGCTTTGACATTGCTTCACAACATTTTTCTGGAGCACTATCCATCGACTGCAAGCGCGGCTCCTCAAAGTGCTCTACCATAAGTGCAGATGTGGCTCTTCTTGAGCAAAGTTTGAAAAGGCTTAAGCAACTTTTGATTACGACCGCACAGCGCTTTCACACACACTCATCTATCAACGAGCCTAAAGATGTTGTTTCTTCCCGCTCACTGATCGTATACCAACCTGCACAATTCCAGGGTGGCGACATGGTCGATAGCGTTTACGAACTGGCAAGCTATCGCGCACAGTACAAGGGAGATATCTGGCTCACAGATGTTCAGAGTGTCTATGACAGCTTTTTTGGAACAGGCACAGCTTTTCACAAGGATTCACGTCGGGGTTTCTTTGTCGAGGCAGGCGCTGTGCAGGGCACAGTCTTTGACTCGAATTCAATCTTCTTTGAACGCTTTCTTGACTGGACTGGTTTGCTCGTTGAAGCGAATCCCTATTCTTTTGCCAAGCTCATGACGCGGAGGCCAGCGTCATATCGTGTCGAAACAGCGCTTTGCGACACTGCTGGTACATTGCGTTTTGATCTTCCTGACAGACAGCGGACGGCAGACGGTTGTTGCGCTAGAGTGAAAGGAGATGGTAAATACGAGGTACGATGTACACCACTGAGTGCGCTGCTCGACAGCATTGGCGTCAAGCACATTGACTTTTGGAGCCTGGAGTGCGTGCTTAAGCATCAAATTTTCCCAACGCATGCACCCGCCCTCCCATACATCAATCATACCATTCACGTTTGCTTTGTACGCCCCACAGTGTCGAAGGCAGTGAGATGAGCGTGCTCAAGGGATTCGATTGGGTGCATCATTCAGTCTCGGTGCTCTTGATCGAAGTTTACCCACGATTCCGTGAGACTTACGGTCGGTTCCTCAAAAATCATGGGCTGACACAGCTGCATTCTTTCACATCTCCTACTGGCTTGAATGAAGTGTGGTATAACCCGTTGAAGATCGAACCATTGCCCAAGGGTTCCATGCACGCAAACCGAAAAAGGCAAGGAAGGTGGCAATAGGCAACGCACACATTTGTGTGTGGACCTGTACGTGCATAGTTCAGATTTGCGAATCAACAAGACTTCATGAAACCTCCTCACAGTGGACCCCCAAAGTGCAGCAGCTACTACAAAAGCGCGGCTAGGAGGTTTGGGGGTCCGTGGACCCCCAAAGTGCAGCAGCTACTACAAAAGCGCGGCTAGGAGGTTTGGGGGTCCGTGGACCCCCAAAGTGCTCACAGGCATACCTGCAGTCGTGCATGCAGGTCATGTTCCTCGCGGAGCCTATTCCAGTTGTGGTCGACTCTCTCGTGCATGTGCTGCCGTGAGAAGAACGGATGTTTCCGTATGCTTTCTGCATCCCCCCACACTCCTGGGGCCTCATCGGGCATACCTCCAGAAAACTGACGACCGCCACGGCGGGCCATGTGTTGCGACACCATCTTGAAGGCGCAATAACCAAGCGACGTCAGGTGGTCAAGCTGCGACGGGTCCTCAGTACTCACGTACAGAGGCAGGCGACCCAGTTCGAGAGTGCGCAAGCAGGCTGCATCGCTGCCTTCAATGTCCACCTTCATGTAAAATGGCACACCGAACTCGTTTATCAGATCACCGCAGGTCGTGACCGGGATGCTGATTGTGTTGAACTGGGAACGTTTCGCACCTCTTGGCTCCGTGAAGCTCGACCATTCCGAGATGGTTTTGTGAACATAGAAGCTGAGCGCCTTTTTTGTGCGATGGTCGGATATGCCGCTTGTTAGCGTATTCAAACGACGATGTTGGTGTGCAAGATGCAATGCCGGGCGGGCGAGGCTGCCTGAAACCATCTCAGGGTTTGCATCGACCGCGAGCACATCGTGACCTTGCTCAAGAAAGTGTAGTGTATCTTCTCCCGAATGCATACCAATGTCAAAGACCAGTTTGTGCGTCCGGTTGGCGCGGAGCTGCGGCCCGTGTGTGTAGTCGTCACAGTGGTTCTTGTTCCAAGCACGTCGCATCGCAGCCGGCCGACGACGTGAGGCTTCGTCGATCTCCAGGCAACGCTCCACACCCGCAGCACCATGCCACCACAATGCTGCACTCTTCAAAGTCGCCCATCGACCCGAAACGCTGACGGATCTGCACAAGGGCTCAGCGGAGCAGGCACGTTGGCCTGCAGAGCAACCAATGCCAGCACCGCATTGCACTCGACAGCAGCAACTTTCTAGAACTGAGTCAGCGCGCATTTGTGGAGTGCTCTGGTCACGAACGCAGTTGAAATCAACTGCTGACAGGGACCCGGCTTTGTGCTCCATGCGCGACCTCGTGAGCGCACTGCTCCGCCCGACGACGGTGCAGGAGTTCTTAGCGCAGCGCGAGCGCGCGCTGCGCGCACCGTAGGGTGTGCGACATGCCACGCGACGCGCCGAGCGCGTCTTTTACAGGTTTGTGTTTGTGTGTGGACCTGTACGTGCATAGTTCAGCTTTGCGAATCAACAAGACTTCATGAAACCAACCAGACTTTCCCGGAAAACGCAGCATGTGCTCGACAAATCCCATTAGCCCCTCGGCGTTCAAGACGCGCGCCGTGTCGAGACCCACGGTGGGTGGCACGAGCTCTCCCTTGACCACGTGGTGCATTGCATAGGCGCACGGATCAAAGACGATCCTTGCACGCGCCTCGATGCCCGGCTTGGCATGTGGCAGCGTGAGCGCAAGCATCGACTGCTCCGCCATGAGCGTCGTGAGCGTCTCGCGTCCGCGCACGGCGCTCACATTGGCAAACTTCCATGCCGCTGGCTGCAGCTCCACCACGAGCGCACGCAGCTGTGGCCAGAGCGCGCGCATCGACTCGAGCACCTGGATCTCGTAGCCCTCGGTGTCCACCTTGGCTACAATGGATCGCGCGTATGGAAAGTGGCGCCGCACGTAGTCGGCGAGTTGAATGGGGCGCACCATGCGCGTGGCGTTTCGGAGGTCCGCCGGCGTCGCCTTGTCGAGCTTGCGCGTCTCCTTGGTGCGCAGACCGTGCGGCCATCGACCCGCCACCGCGCTCGGAGATGCCATGACCGCACAGCCCGTCTTGGGCACGCGCACCGGCGCCACGTGCTCGTTTGTGGCGACAAAGCGGTTGAGAAGGCGCACCCGACCGCGAATCTGGTCGAGCTGCACCGAGTGGCAGCGCTGCCACTCGAGGCACCCCGGCTGCATCTCGACGGCAACCACGCGTCTGCCGAGCGCGCCCGCGAGGAGCGTGTACGCGCCCACGTTGGCACCAATGTCGAGCACGACGCTCTCATTGGGCGTGCTTAAAATCGCGTGCGCAAACGCGGCCACCGAGAGCGGCTCGATGGTTGCGAGGTGATCGCTCCGGGCCCACTGCAGCTGCGCGAGGCCCGGCGTGGAGCGCAGCAGTGGCCACCGGTCGAAGACGGGCGCCAAGGGGCGCAGCTGCAACCGCAGCGCGCACGCGATCATCGCGTCCGCTCTCTAAGTAGGGCACTCGAGCGCACATGTGCGCGTACTAGCGCTGGCACCGTGGGTACGTGTAAGCACACCCGACCGCGCGTAGTGCATCCTAGCCAGTGGCGCTGGCCTCGGCGGCGTAGTGTGCGCGGTGCTTGGCGCCCCGGCGCTTTGTGCCACCTCTTTTGTTGCGCCGTGCACGTTTTATCGAATCTTTCGTCACCCATTTCATCGGGAAGCTGGAGTGGCACACCGATTGTTCGTCCATTGGTACACTTTTTATCGCCACCTGCTTTTTTACCCACCGAGTAACTTCCGGAACAAGCTCCCCATTGCCATGAATGGATGCGTCTGCATGGACAATTGTCGATGCGTGTCCTGGTGAGCCGAATATAAATGTCCCAAAATCGCCAACATTCTGCATTATTTTGCGTTGCATTACTGTCTCTGGCATAGTCTCGGGTGATGCCATCATCAGGGGTAGCAGCATTTCGCGGAAGTGTTGAGTTCTTACAACGTGGTTCATGTCAGAGAAGCACGGTGTGCGTGTATAATTGCAATGAAGTCCTATTCCTGGAGGAGGCGTATGCCGAGCCCAAACAGCGCGGGCTGCGTATTTGTGCTCGGAACTGACGTAGTCCCCACGATCACAGTTGATTTGGATGTTCCGTCTGCGGTTGAAGCGCACATATTTGATGCGCGAGTCATGCAGCATGTCGTTGAGGATTGACATCAGGGGCACTGGGCGAATAAATATGTGGTCGTGCTCGGCCTTCAGAATGAAGGGTGTTCGAACTAGCTTCACAGCTAGGGCCATATTTCCTGCTAGATTGCCATTCTCCAACCGCAGCACTAGTCGCAGCTCAAGACCAGTGCACGCTCTCAACCTCGGGAGCAGATTGCGAATACGCGCAAGGTACTCAAGGTACGCACTCGGAAATTGCTCTACCGCCTCTCCGGATGATGACGGCTCTGAAGTGGGAAGTCGTGGACCGTCGTGCGCGAGCAGAACTGTAGTAGCAGGCGGCATGCCTAGTCTTCGCAAGCTCAGAATGAGCTCGGAAAGAATAGCAGTAGAGGGGTGCACAGCTTTGGAAAAGCTGCTGGTCACAATGACAGTGACCATTTTGACGGCACCATACGGATCGCCTTGTGCCATGAGCGCGCGCGTTTCACCATCCCAAATGTGGCACATTTCTTAGCGGAGCCGAGATCTGCTTGCGTGCTGCTGGAGACGCACGCAAGACTCCGCAGTGTTTTAAACAATCTTTAAAACTAATCGAGCGATTGGACTCCCCGCCGACCGCTGTTTTCCAAACACCACCTGTGCCCTCAGAGGTTCGGGTTCAGGACTTTCGTCCGTCACCGGCGCGCGTAGCGTGCGCACAAGTTGGAGCCTAACCGTGTCCCCAACGCGTGGAAACACCAAGCCCGCCGCCGCAATCGTCCCGCGACTCTCTTGCAAAATGGAACGCTTGGTGTCGTTGTTGCGTTTTGTCACACGCACGTCGGCAACCACGCGCGCGCCTCCGGCGAGTCCAACCCAAGGCAGACGCCCACCGACGTCGCCGCCTTCGCGCTGTAGCACGCGATACATCCTGCCAGCGGGATCCTCGTAGTGCGGACGGAATTCGGTGTAAGAAGTGGCCATGGGCTCGTTGTGCGCCATGCGCACCCTATTCTTGCAAATGCCGCCCGCGCGCAGCACGCCCTCGTCCTCGGCCCGCAGAAAACTATACGGAGGGTTGCCGATGAGCGTTTTAAGTCTTGGCCACACTCTACGGTTGCCGGCGACGCGCAGAAAAAAGTTTCGCTGCTCGTCGGGAGGAAGAAGCGCCCAGAAGGCGTCTCGAACCTCGGCATCGCCTGGAATTGGCGTGTTAGGCGGTGCGAGCTTGTCGCTGGCCTCTTCCACCTGGTCGCTGAAGCTCTCGTTTAGAAAATCGAGCGCGCCTCGGACGGTGGTGATCTCGGCAAATGGCCGTGGATAGGGGTGCACACGCATGCACACGCACGACGCGCAATTCCTTGCTCACACCCTCAGGCGACGCGTCTGCACGAAATCGCCACTGACGCGAGCACGGCGCCCGGGGCAACCAAGAATTAAAAAGTCTGCGCTTCCGAGGCGCGGTGCGCCGCGAGCGCCGAAGCGACGCCAAAGACAAAATTCGGCGCCGTTGTGTTTATCCGCGGCAGCTTGAGCTCGGGTAGACAGATTAGGCGCGCCAGCGCACGTACATCCTGCTCGCAGTACTCTTTCAAAAGCTCCCGCTCATTCTCGGCCCACCATTGGACGGCAATTAATCCATTGGCCGTCTTGGTCTCCATGCCGTTGGTCTTTAGCAGGTTGTCAAGCTTGAACCAGATCGTCGTGTGGTCTCGTAGCCGCGCGAACACGTCGTGCACCTTGAAGAGGTGCCGCTCGGTGCGCTTTGAAGCACAGTGCTTGAACAAGACCGGATGGTCGAAGCCAAGCCCATTGTACGAGACGATGACTTCGGCCTCGTCAAATGCCTTCAGCAGCTCGAAGAATGGCCCCACACCCTTTTCGTCCTCGTCGCGCCAGAGCGTGACCATGGGCGCCTCCTCCACGGCACGCAGGGCCTCCTCGGACCCCGCAAGTATGGACGCGCTTGGGATCTTGACAAAGCTCAAACAGCTGACTTCCAAATTACGCACCTGTTCGTCGCGATTGTCGCCGGGCATGTCCTTGATGAGACCTTGAGTTTCGATATCCCATACGAGCACAAATGGCTCGTCAGAAGAGGACATGTCAGCGTGTGTGTGGTCCATGCCTGGTATTGGGCGGGGTGGGGGGTTAGCGCGCGCGCCCTATACCTCTTGCGGCTTGTATACGTTACAACAATTATAGACGAGAACTATGCACGCACGCTTCTTGGTCCAACACGACGAATTGCGCCGCCGTCGCGAGGAGTACGATGCGAGCAAAAAGGGACCGGACGAGGAGTGCGCGCTCGTGGTTCAACGAAGGCGCGAGAAGAAGACGCGCCGGCGCGCCGCTGAGGAGCACGCGGCCGCTCTTGCCAAGACGTGCGAGCTGGAGGCTGCGATGCGCGTCAAGGCCGACGCCAAGGCGCTGGCAAAGGCCGAGCTGGAGGCGGCGATACGCGCCAATGCCAATGCCAAGGCCAAGGCCAAGGCCGACGCCGAGGCGCTGGCGACGGCCAAGGTACGAGCGGCGATACGCGCTGTGCACAAGCAAGCGGCCCAGGCAGCGGAAATAGAGGCCGCGCGCGTGGCGCTCGAGAAGAAAAACCGAGCCGTAGAGCGCGCGGCGCAGGTCGAGCGGCAAAGGCGCGCCGTGCGCCAGGAGCGTTTGGTGCGTGCGGCGGCACGTGAGCGGCAGGCGGCGCACGAGCGCGCGCAGCAGGACGAGCTCGACTACGACGAGCTCGAAGAGGCGCTTAGGGCTTCGGTCGAGCAGCTGCGTATCGAGGCCATGCGCGACGAGGAAATTGCGGCGGTGGCAAACACCGACACCGAGTCGGCAAAGCACGTGTTTCGAGAGTGCATCATCTGCATGGCCAAGCCCCCCTCGCACGTTCTCGTTCCCTGTGGCCATCTTTGCATGTGTATGGCCTGCTCAGTGGCGCTCGAGCAGTGCCCTATCTGCCGCGTTCATGTGCAGTCCACGATGCGCGTCTACTTTTCGGCGTAGAAGCGGTTCTCGCGAGTTTGTGTGTGTGTGTTAGAAAGTGCTCGGGTTTTACGTTGCGCACATTGTTGCCCGGCACTACAGCCATGGGTCTGAGCGCTGCCAGGAACAGAGAGAACGGTTCAAAAAAAGAAGCAAACTTTTAGAATTAGAATCTTGTGGGGGTGAAAAATCAGCCAACTGTTCCCCGAAGGCACTACATCCATGGGTCTGAGCGCTGCCAGGAACAGAAGGAATGCTGACTTTTAGAAGCGAAACCAGATGCACTTTAGAAAGGCAAGCACTCCAAAAAATCGTAAACGTCTTGCGCGCTCGCGGAAAAACCCAAGCACCTCCGTGAGGAGTGCACTCTGCGTTTACGATTTTTTTGGCCAGGTACACGTCGAGAGTTGACGGCTCGTGCGCGTTCCAGTTCACCAGCACGTTATCGGAGACGGGCGCGAAGACAATCAGCGGCGGCACCCACAGTCGGTCCAGCGTGGCTACGCTCTGCAGCTCCACTTGGCGCAGCCGGTCGAGCGTCGTGTCGACAAGCGCGTCTGCTCCGACTACCAGAGGCACGCAATCGTCGAGGGGCCCGGGTCCACACGTGAAGGGTTGTGCCACCATAGAGGCCGTGCGCCTTTAGACTTTACACCCAGTTCAGCGCGTTTTACTGCTAGCGGTTACCGAGATTTGGCGCTCTCAAACACGCGCTGTGAAAACAACCCGCCAATCCTCAACGCTAAATAGTTTGCAATATGTGTGTTGTGTGGCACGCGTGGAGCGCTCCGACTCGACTGCGCGCACGGAGGCCACGTGCGGTCTCGCACATGCTGCGCCTATTCTTCGTATTGGCGTTGGTCGCCGCAGCCGTGGGTTTGGATTCGTCGGTCAAGCACGGGCCGCGCCGCCTGCGCAAGGGGCTCAGGAATGGCATGCAAGACAATTGCTCAGCCGTGCCGATGGAGGACGTCATGGCAAAGGAGTACGCGCGCAACCAACGGCCCGGACATGTTCCACCTCGCGTCTTGGTGACGGGTGCCGCAGGCTTCATTGGCTCTCACGTAGCTGAGGCCTGCGCCGAGCGCCTTGGTTTCACGGTTGTTGCCATGGACGATCTATCAGGTGGGTTCTTGCGCAACCTCGAATGGCTGACTCCACCGTCACTTTTTGTGCGCGGTGACGTTCAAAACGACACAACGGTGGCGTCTGTCTTTGCCGAGCATGGCCCTTTCGATTACGTGTACCATCTCGCGGCCTATGCAGCTGAAGGCCTCTCCCATTTTATCCGAGACTACAACTACCGCAACAACTTGGGCGCGTCGGTCATCCTGCTTAACAACATTATCAATCAGCAGCACATGCGTGGCAAGCAGGTGCGTCGCCTCGTCTTCACTTCGTCCATCGCCGCCTTCGGCGCGGTGCTCGATCCCTTGGAGCTACCGATGACAGAGGCAACTCCGCAGCGCCCCGAAGACCCATATGGCATCGCCAAGCACGCTGTGGAGCTCGATCTGAAATCGGCTCACCACGTGTTCCAGCAAAGCTACACAATCTTCCGCCCGCACAATGTGTACGGGCCGAGGCAGAACATCGCAGATAAGTTTCGCAACGCCATCGGCATCTTCATGAACCAAATCTTGCACGGCGAACCGATGAGCATCTTTGGTGACGGATCCCAGTCCCGTGGCTTTTCCTACATCGAAGAAGTCGCGCCGCCGATTGCGGCCTCGGTCCTGTACAGCGGCGCCGCCCAGGAGGCTTTCTTCGTGGGAACCGACGCGAAGTATTCGGTCCAGGAGCTCGCAAAGCTAACCGCCACCGCAATGGGCAAGCCCGCCCACCCGATCGTGTACCTTGAGAAGCGCAAAGAGGTAGCCGAGGCGTATGCTTCGCATGAGAAGCTGCGGTGCATCTTCAGCCCGAAAGATCCGATTCCGCTCGAAACAGGCTTGCAGATGACTGCAGAGTACGTACAGAAGCACTATTATCAGGGTGGCTTCGAACCGACCGGATACAGCCATATCGAGGTGAACGTCAACCTCCCTCCGAGCTGGCGACGGTTCCTTTCCCGGTCTCGCAAGAAGAGATTGTCGTTGCCTCGCGAAACGAGTACAGTGAGGGTTCAATTGTCGTCGGCGGGCTCGGTTCCAGTGCACGAGCATCAAACACTAGAGGAGATGTGTACCGCTGCGCAGGCACCTAGACGGTCAGGCATGGAAGTGCGACTCGGTGTCACTGGCCAGTCACTGAAGTTTCATCCTTGGGAAGAAGCAGCCCCCGCCTCGGCGACGGGCGTGACAGTCCTGGCCAGTTGCGGTGAGGCGGGCTGCGGTGAGGCGAGAAAGTGGTCGGGTGGCTGCTGTCCGCGGAGCGCAAAGATAATCGTCTGGATCGTGCACGACGGTCGCGCTTCCGAAAATCAACGTAACACAGGTATGCTGCGGCGTCAACGGCAGCGGCAAGCGCCCAGCGGCGCTTGTTTTCAGCGGGCCCTCAGGAACCCCGGAAGCGCAGGGGAGATCGCATGGGCACCGAGCATTGTCTGCAGCAGCTCGACGGCCACTTTGCTTGAGCTCGATGGTAGCGCGCGCTTGCCATTCAATGCCCAGCAGCAGATGCAGGAGCTGCTGTCTGCGCGTAGCCCCGAGCGCACATGCACAGCGGCAGTCGAAGACACGGTGGTATTCGTAGTGATTGCCGATTGGTTTGCCCGCCAATCGCTCGACACTCTCAAGAGCCTCGATGTCGTGCGCGTGCCCAGCCCGACCAAGAGCAGCCATCCCATCCCCATCTGGTCCGCGGCTAAGATGCAGATGCGCGAGGCGATCCTGCGACTTTGGGACGCCGATGCAGATGCCGCACGGAACGCTGCACCTGCCGCGCCCTCTGTACAGGCGCCGCACAGCTCACGTATCCCCCGCATCGCCGTAATTTCCTATGGCCAGGTGCGCGCCACTGACGGAGGATGGTTCGAACGCTCGTTTGACGCGACTCGCCGCTACGTGCTGCAGCCACTCGCGCCCTGGGCATTGCTGTTTGCGGACTACAATTGTCAACCCGGTGCATGCAGTGCGGACAGCGTTCGGAAGGTACTAGGCAGAAATGCCACCTCCTTGTGCATGACGGCAGACCCGCCCTGGGCCCGAATTTACCAGCTCGACCAGGCCATGTGCAATTGGTCGAAGCAGATGAGCAAGTCCAAGGAGACACGCGGAACTCGACTCGCCAACCGCCATTATTATCTGATGGGCATGTGGAGTTTGCAGCGTGCGATTCTGGCCATAGAGGAGCGCCGCGCTGCCCTCGGCATCGGCAGCACAGTCATTACGCGGATCGACACCCTCTTCTTCTCGCCAGGTATGGAGCCCCTGCTCTTGCAGCGTCCTTGGGACGAGCCCGGCCGCATCTTTGTTCCCAAGGCGGGCAACTATGGCTTTCTTAGTGACCAGTTTGCGTACGGGCACACTGATGTAATGCGACGCTTCGTGCGGGAACGCGCCGCGCTTGTCATGGGGACGTGCCACGCGCAAATGAGCCCGGAGCTCATCGCCTGTCACGTCGCAAGCGAAAACCACTGGAACGTTAGCACCTCTGTGGCAAGGTTTGTGCGCCTCAGGGCGAACTGGGAGGTGCCTCACAGAGACATCATCAACGCGTTTCCAGGTATTGCACACCGGTGCTGCGGAGATACTCTCATGGCCAGAGTGCGTGCGCTGCCCGCAATGACGCGACCAAGTCCCTCTCGGAAGTGTCTGCAAATGGAACCTCGCCCGGTCCCGACAGATATGCAACTCAAGTTAGCACAACGTTTCTTAAGTGAGGGCGAAGGCAATGACCAGTGCTCGGGTGCCAGTACACACACCCCTTTTCCCACAATACCCGTGGTGCCTAGTACACGGCACCGAGCGGGCTCCGCGTGCTAGCCGCCACGGGTAACAACAGGCTTCACGCCAACACGGAGCGGATCAACATGACCGTGCGCGCCTTTCACACGACGGGGTGAGTGGTGGGGGTGGAGTCTTGGAGTTTTAAAAACAAATTGTGCACAAGCACACTTACGAGCCTTTTACAAACCAACTCTCGTCGTCGCTCTCCTCCCTGGGTATTGTGCTCGCTTCTCGACACTTGACCCCAACGACTGCTGCTCTGACGAGCCGCTTGTCGAAGAGTGTCAGCTGTCTCGTCGGCTTCTCTGGCCCCGGCCAGCGTTCACCCGCTTCGTGGCTCGGTGGCCTGTACGCGACGCTGCACGGCTTGGTGATGTCTACAATTGTAGTTTGGATCATGCGACGCTCACGCCCCCCCCATGCTCACACATTCGACAAGACGTTAGCGGAGCAAACAAAAGCCTTCTGCGCTTTAGGCGTCGAGCTTCGTCCAACACTCGGCCGTAAACGAGGCGCGCAGCAGCTGCACACAGTAGGCCTCCGCACCCTCAAACTCGCGCACGTGCATGACCTTGCTGATGCCGTCGAAAAACTCCACGTTTATGGTCCGATTAAAGACAAATGTACGGGTTCCGATGAGGCCGTCGCCGTCGGGAGGCGTCACGCGCACGTGCTGCACCGCCGGCGAACGGTCGCCTTCGAGTGGCAAGAAGCGAGGTGCCAAGACCATTTCCATATGGCCCGACGCGTGGTCGTTTAGAAAGGCAGCGGGGACTCCCAGCCCCACCTCTGGCGACAGCACGCACTCGGCTCCTTCGAGCGCGGCACAAACCTGTGCGCGTTTGAGTGCTCTGGTTGGCGTGCTCGACAATCTGCCAATGGTAAAGTGAGAGCAGAGGCTCGGGTCGTACGTTTCATTCATCTGCCACCAGACGCAGTCCAGCGGCGCGTCAATGGCGGCGCCGAGGTCCTCCGACGGCCAGTAAGAGATCAGGCTGTCGTCGTCATTCACCTTGACCACGGGCAAGTTGGAGAGCTGCTCTTGCGGCGATGTCAGGAAGAATGTCCCGCCACCCAGCAGCGCCACCAGCCCCGCGACTCCTGTACGCGGCATTTTTTTTGGGATGCGCATTCCCTAGAGCAAAAGCGTGGGGTTGTTAGCGGCAGTGGTGTCGTTGATCGCCACGAGCGCGGCCTCGTTGCTCATCACCATCTTGGCGCCAAACACAGTCGCCTGCGCGTTGAGAACGCGGAAAAAGGAGTGCTCGGCGCCGGCATTGATCGTGTCCAAGAGCCACTGGCCCTCATTATCCACCCAGACATCGAAAAAGTGCGACCCCTTGTCGACGACTCGCACACTCTGCTCGTCCACACCCAGAGCCAGGCTGAGCGCCACGGTCAGCTGCAAGGGCGTCATGATGGCGTTTTCGTCCCATAGCCCTAGGTGCACGCGCGGCGTGGCGGTGCCGAGCTTGCGTTGCTGCACCCGCATATTCCGAGCATAGTCGCGGCGGCGTTGCAAGGCGGTTGCTGCCCCCCCGCCGAGTTCCAAGTTTAGGTAGGAGACTTCGGCGAGCATGCAGGTTGAAAATAAAACGCACCCAACGAGCGCGACGCATGCGAGCGAGCAGACGCAGCCTCGGTGTTGCGGCAGGCGCGGCACGGAACCCGAGGGTGGCTGCACCCTATGGTTAGGGTGGTGCAACTCCTCGTCGTGATAGTCTCGATGGCGAGCCGGCTCGCGATACTCGAGCGCGGCGGCTACTTCGACAGCGTCACGGTGCGTGTAGTGCATCGCCTCGCGTCGCGGTGGTGGTGGTGGTTGTGGTGGCCGTGGGGCGTGGTTTGATTGCAGGTGCTGCGCGGATGGCTCGCTCTCGTGGTACTGATCGTCGCGGCGCTGCACGTCGCTCAATGTGAATGAGATGCGCTCTCTCGGTGGTCCGGCGGCCATGCGCGCGCGCGTGTGCTTCTCGTGGCGAGCGAGTGGGGTTTTAAAAAGCGTACACTGAGCTAGCGTGTGACTGGGGACCTGTACCGCGCATGGCGCGCTAATTTTCAGAGATTCGTAAAAGTGCACATGCGCACACGCAAATAGCCACGAGTAGGCATGACGGAAGACGCGAAAACGGATACGGAAGAAGCACCCAAAGAGACACAGATTGATGCACTTGTCAACTCCAACCTGCGCGGCATTGGAGACGTTCGCCTGCGCAAGCACAGCGATGCCGATTTGCGCCGGCTGCTGTGCCGCATGACTGACACCGAGGCAGAGGCGGCCGAGGTTCTGACCACCGACGCGCTGGTCGAGGCCCTCCTCGCCGAGAAGAAGCGCATCGAAAAACAAAAAAAGGGCAAGACCAAGGCCGAAAAGCTCAAGGCGACCTCGGCGCTCTGGCGCACGCTCGCAATGGGGCTGCACAAGCAATGCGCCGCGCTCTTGTATGTGTACACCCAGAGCGATGAGCTGCCAGCGGTCCTGGCCCAGCCCGAAGAGCTCAAGATTTGTTCCTTCAACGCGCTCAAATTGAGACTCACCGACCCGGGCAAGTTTATCGACGGCTCGTTGCGGCCGAGCGACAAGAATGGTATGCTCAGCGACGGCCTGCTGCTGTTGCAGCACTGGCAAGCGCTGGCGAGCATCATGGCCGGGTTTGACGTCATCGTGATGCAAGAAATCCCCGGCGCGGAAAAGCTGCGCGAGGAGCGGATTATGGTCTTCTTGACCATGCTCTCAAAGGGAACGGCCGAGGGTCGCACGTGGTCGTACGTCGATTCCATACCAAGCGGCAAGGCCGGTGGCAACAAGGAGTGCCATGTGGCCTTTGTCAAGACACCACTTGTGATTGAAAAGGTGCGAACGTGGCAGTCTTCTGGTACGGCACCGAGCATTCTCTTGGACTATGCGCCGTTGCAGATTTTGGTGTCCAATCCGAACCGGCCGAATTTTAAGCTTGCAATCACGAGCGTGCACCTACCACCTGCCAAGCCAGCCGAGCGCGCGCGCCAGCGCGACACACAGCTCGGCGCAATCCTCAAGGGCTACTGGGACGAGGTGCGTGCCGAGTGGAATCTCGCCCACACGCGCAAGGGCGCCAAGGACGCGGGCAAAGCACAGGAGGAGGTCGTTCACGTGATCGCTGGCGATTTCAACACCTTCCCGGGCGTTGTCGATGTCGATGCGGAAGGTACTGAGATCGAGCGCTACCAACTGACAAAGAGCGATTTCGTCGCGACAATCCCAGAGAGCGCGGCCACCTCATCGGGTCTGAAGAATTACGACAACGTGCTCATTGATGCGGCCGCGTACAAAAAATACCTGCCCAATGGAGGTGTGATGCGGCTTGTGAAGCAGCAGAACTCGGCGATTGGACTTCAGGGGCTCTCCGACCACAACCCGGTTACATTGACCTTGGAGTTTTTCGAACAGGTTAAAAAATAAACTCTTATTTTTTACAAATGGTATTCACACACACACACAATCGTTCATCTTGGATGCATGTTGAGCGCAGTGCGCACCTTTGAAAGGGGCACCAGTGGCTCGAGTTTGTGGCTCAGCTCCTTGCTCAAGAGTACGTGATTTTGCGCGCTTGCGCTCGGAAAACGAAAGATTGGAAACCCGCTTTCGGCGTGAAGTGCGCCATCGAGTTTGTAGACGGCAACCGCGGAGCGTATGCCGCCTCCGACGCGCTCGGCGTCGAGCGTTTCGCCACTCATGTGCCGCACCCCGTTTGCCAGAATGAGATCCACCTGAAGCCCAAACGCAAAGCTTGCGCCGAGCGAGGGCGGGATACGCACCACTCGAGCCAGCACGAACACGTGCCCTTGGTCGTTGTGCGTTTGGGTCTTCGTTGTTCCAGTCGAGCGGCTCTGTGCCACGGCCAGTTGGCCGGCGCTTGCGAGGAGCCGTGTCGAGGCCTTGTGCTCCTCCTCGAGGAGTTCCATTGGACTTGTGCCGCCGATTAGAGTGGGGATGTGGCCGATGCGGAGCATGGCGCGAGACCAGGCCTTGTCACCAAATATTGGAACCAGCGTACCGGCAACGTGCGAGTGCATGGTCAAAGGTGCATTGGCTTCACTCAAATGCAGTTGGTCGACGATAAACTGGACAATGGTCGGAAGCGCTTCTTGCGAAGGATAGCCCTTGAGGGTGCCGCCCATTATCGCAATCGGTCCGCCGACGAGGTCTCCAAGACACTCCTCGTCGAGTGGCGACGTTCGGTGGACAGAGTCAATCACTTTGTGATAGCAACAAGCCGCGGGGCCATTCTTGACCATCTTGTAGAGTTGCTCGCACTCGGGCGAGCACATTGGACAGAATCCGCACCCAGTGCAGCGATTGGTTGTGACGACGCGAAGACAGCAGTGACACGGACGACCTTGGGTTGACGGTTGCGGCGTCGGTTGTTGGTCTTCATCGCCGCTGTCCGAGTCATTGTTTGCAGAGTGCATTTTTGGTTGGGAGAATAAACGCGTAGGTGCGCTCTTAGACGCTCTTCTAGATATTAGTTATACACTATACAAGCCGCAAGGATCTAGACTGTGGTTCAGGAAGCGGCGCAAGTGAAAATGTCACTCGTCGTTTCAGCACGTGTCTCGGCCATCTTCGTGCGATGCCCGCGGCGGTGATGGCGGAGACTAAAACGAATGTTCCGCCGATTGTGATTGCAGCACCTATTGTTAGTACTGGCATTTTACCGTGTGGAGGAGAAGCAAAACGTCGCACACGCGCGTCGCGCGCGCACGTTGTACAACCCGTCCTCTCTCCCACCCAAATGGATACAATTGAGTTATGGTTCTGCGCGCTAACTCGAAGGCACAACCCAAACCCATTGTGGAAGAGGCTCCGCCGACATGGATACTCCAATTATTCGAAACGTCAAGGACAAGACGCAGGCGCTCGAAGAGCGCACCGCCAAGGTCAACGCCATACAAGCACAGGTATCCCGACTGGAGCGGGCGATGAATGACGAAGATTCGCCGCGCATGGGCTGCCTGGGGTGGTTTTTTCGGCGGCGCACACGCAACTCCTCGTCTTCGCTCGATCAGGCCGTGTTTGGGCACAAATCAACGACCGCGTCGACCACCGCCTCCGACCGGCTTACAAGTGCAGCTGTCTCGATGGAACAGCACGCCGAGAGTCTGGGCGAGCGTGCAGGAGCCGCGCGCGCCAAGGCCAAATCGCTCATGGCCGCGGGCAAGAGGACCGAAGCACTCGCGTGTTTAAAGAAGGCCAAGCAAGCCGAAAGCCAACATGCAAACGCCGTGGCCACAACTTCCGCGCTCGAGCGCCAAATCGACATGCTCGCCGAAAGCGCCTTGCAAAAGGAAGTGGCCACGGCGCTGTCTGCGTCCGTCGCAGTTGCCAAGAAGAAGACCATCGGTCTCATGTCGAAGGCCGAGGATGCAGTCGATGCTGCCGTCGAGCTCCGGGACTTTGCTGAAGACGTGAGCCAGGTCATGGGCGGATTGCAAACGGACAACTACGACGAGGATGAGCTGCTCGAAGAGCTGGAGGCGATGCAAGCCGATCAAGAAAGCGACGTCTCGGCACCAGCTGCTCCGGTTGTGGCGGTTGCGGTTGGCATCGACCCGAGCGCCTATCCCGAAGCTCCGAAGTCCAACAAGAAGCTCGAGCGCAAGTCGCTGCTCTCCGACGACGGAGCGGTGGAGGCGCATTCGGAGTCGATGTGATGTGTTTTTAAATTTTCATAATTGTTCAGTAGTACACACTACGACTAGACCGTCGCGGCCGCCGCCCGGAGCGCCGCAATGGCCACGCACACGCGCTGGCGCTGGGCTTTGCGCGCGGCCACCGACTCGGCCGTCTCGTCAAACTTGAAGCGCCAACCGTTGTGCGTGCCCTCGTTGTGCGCGGCTTGGGAAACGCCATCCCGCGTAAACTTGGTCGTGTCGAGCTGCTCGTTGAGCGCGCGCGCCGCCGCGCGTGCACCAATGAAGCGCACGGCCGTCTCAATCGACGCCCCGTCCTTCCACGCGAGCATAGGCGTGCGAACGCGATCTTGGTCGTCGGCCAACGGCATGGTCCGGTTGCGCGCTTGCAATGAGCGGGTGGCGCGGCGCAGATTGTGCAACCCATTATTCGATGCGTCCTGGTCGATGTGGTCGATGGTATCGCCATTGATCGGCGGGTCGTTCGGGCAAAAGGTGCGCCACACGATGAGGTGCACCTTGGTATAACCCACATTGGCGTAGACCTCACCGACAAGGACCCGCGGCGTGCGCCTGGGTCCCCAGGCGTCACCGCTCGGGGTTTTGGTCTGGATGCGCCCGCGCGTCGACACGCGCGTGCGCCCGTGGCTCATTGGGTCGACCTTCCACCGCTCCGTGGACACACAGAAGCGCGCATGCTCCGGTCCGAGCTCCTCCCGCGGCAAGTCCCCCTGGACTTCGAGCGACGACGTGTCGCGTTTGAATACGTAGCCGCCGGTGGTCGGCTGCTTCTCATTACAGACGGCACTGATGCTGCCCTGGAAAATCCCAAGCGCCTTGCCAGCGGCCGTGGCGCTCGCGTACGAAACCCAGTCGTCGGTGCTGCCCACCTTTCGCGCGAGAACGGGCACGCCGGTTGAGTTTGCGGAGCGCTCCTTTTTGTTTTCGTTCTGTTGCTCGGGTGTCGCCCACCGCAGGTTGCAAGCGCGATTGTCGGAGCGTTCGCGCACGAAGTCGCCGCCGTACTTTTCAAAGTGATCGACGGTGATGCCCTTGATATTCGGCTTGGGTCCGTGAAAGGCCTCGCACACGAGAATGTGCACGAGCTTGCCTTTACCATTGATCTTGGTTCTCCGGTAGCCCTGTTTGGTCAAGGTCCCAATGGAACAGACCTCGTACTCGCCGACGGCGTGTTGTCCACGTTTGGCCACACGGCCGTAGTTGGACACGAGCACCTCCGACGGTACGAAGTCGGGGTGCGCGGCCCAGACCTCGCCCGGCTCGTCGGAGTCGAAGAGCCCCTCCCGCATGCGCCACGGCGCAAAGGGACCCAGCATTCCGAAGAGGAGCAGACGGGTCGGTATGGGTCCGAGCGCCACCTCGGTCGCAATGGCCGCACGCTTGGTCGCGGCGACGTCTGCAGCTTGCTGTTTGGCGGAATGCTTGCGCTTCATGGGGTTTTCTTCTTCCTATACAAGACACACGTGCACACATTCCGCAAGAATTACACAACACAATCCTCCGACCGCGCAATCCACACCGTCTACTCCTCCTCCTCGCCCTCCTCCTCCTCCTCCTCCTCCTCCTCCTCCTCCTCTTCGTCTTCCTCCTCGGCCGCCGACTCGGCCGCCTGCTCCGCCTCCTCCTCCTGACGGCGACGCTTGCCGCAGTATTTGGCAAAATCGTCTTGCATCGCCTTGGCGTTCCAGCCATTGGGCTTTCCCTTTACCAGCCCAAGCCAATCCGACTGGACCTGCTCGGAGAAGACACGAGCCTCATTGGCTCGCTTCCGCTCAGCGCACGCCTGCTGGTACTTGGCGGCCTTCTTGTATACGCGCGGATAGTTGTCGATCATCAGCTTGTCGTTTGTGGCCTTCTGCTTACGCTTCTCCTTGGCCGCGACGTTGTGGTCGTCGAATGCCTGCTTTTCCTCTTCGTTCATTTCATCGGGGAACTTCCCCTTGAACTTCTTGGCGCCACCCCTCTTCGGAAACCCGCGCTGGTTGGCAGCGTTTGGATCCACTGCGGCGGCGACGTCGTCGTAATCTTGGCCCAGTTTGGCCAGATCGGCCTCGGCCTCTGTCACCGCGAGGGCGGCGGCGTCCATGGTGGCATTGGCGGCGTTGAGCTCCGCCAAGGTGGAGTCCACCAGCTCCTTGGTAGCTGCGATGGCCTCCTCTGTCGGGGGCTCGCCGTACCAGTAGCGCGCACACTGCGGGTAGTGCTCGCGCAGCAAGGCGACATTCTGGCCGTTTTCGAGGTAAAACGACTTGGCTTCCTCATCGTCCTCATCGAGCTCTAGATCCTCGCACGGCTTGTTGTTCTTGTCAAATCCCTGCTCCATTTGCTTCAAGTGCCTCTTCGTCTTGGAGTGAATCTTCTTTGCGGCATTTGCCGCCTCCGTGGCCTTGGTGAGCTCGGCCTTGCGGTTCTCGAGGAGGGCGCGCTGGACCTCCGCGCCGCCGCGGTTGGGATTGGCGTTGGCGTTGCTGATGGCGTCCTCGCGAATCTTCTCGAGAGCATCGGCCTCGTTGTACGTTAGGGCATTATGGGCCTCGAGGGCCGTGATGCGCGGTCCGTGCGGGTCGGCACGCGGCAATGTGGAGATGTCGACGTTGTCGGGGGCTTCGGCCAGGCTGGCACGGCAGACGCCGCCACGGCCGACGTGCGCCCCGACGGCCATGCAGTCGCCGCAAACGATTGGTGCCGAATCGACTTCGAGCTTGTTGGTCTTCGGGCAGACTAGGGAACGCGAGCCGAGGTGAATCGTGTCCGTGGATCCGAAGCGGTAGCGCTTCTCGACCTTGCCGTTGATGTTGACGTCGACCGTCGTTTCGCAGCAGAGGTCCTTGAAGGTCACATTGTCGTCGCCATCGACGACGTGCTCGACGAGATGGACACACTTGGGGTTGCTGCAGCAGAGATTCCCGGCAGACCGGCTCGCGTATTCGACCCACTTGTCGACGACGGCGACTGCGCCGACTGCAAAGTTGAGGTTGGCCATCTCTGGGTGCCTCTGGGTGCCTCTGTGTGCTCCTCTCTACACACACCCAGCCCACAAGCCGCAAGACGCAAAAAGCAAGCACTTTTTGACCGGGTGGAAAGGGGGGTGTTAAAAGCGGACGAACTTGCAGTGCAAGTTTGCACCCAAAAGGCGAGCACCATTTCACGCGTCGGAAGCAGAAGAGTGGTGCCATTTCTAGAAGCAGAGTTAGAAAGTGCTTGCCTTTTACGTTGCGCAGGGGTTGCAACCCCAACCAAGTGCTTGGGTTTTACCGTAAAAGGCAAGCACTTTCTAACTCTGCTTCTAGAAATGGCACCACTCTTCTGCTTTTGACGCGCGAAATAGTACTCGCCTTTTGGGTGCAAACTTGCACACGCGATCCAAAAAAGGCAATACATCCCCCTTCAGAAAGTGCTCGCCTTTTACGTTGCGCTCTTGCGGCTTGTTCACCCAGTGTCTCTGAAGAAGAAGGCGAGCACAAATGAAGCGCTCCCTATCCAAATCTGCCATTCGACCTCACAAAGTCAGCCGACCTGCTCCGCCCACCATGACGGACAGCGAGTCCGAGGAGGAAGACCAACGGCCTCGGTCGGCGCACACGTCGCTCCTCCTCTGCGGTCGGACTTCCACAGGGACTTCACGCGCACCCGTGACCCTCGGCAAGACGGCGAATTCCGAAACGGCCCGCTACCTGAAGGCTGAAATGGACAAGGCCCGGCCCTCGTTGGAGTTTACGGCCAAGCAAGACGTCGATGCCTTCGAGGGGAGGATCGTGCTCCCTCAATGGCGCGATGCCGACGGTACGCGCACTGCGACGTCGCACAAGTCCATTGAGGACTTGCTCAATACCAATGAGCGCTTCATTCCATACTCGCTCTTTGCCGAGATGCAGCACCACGACAGCCAGCTTGCGACGCTCGGCGGCGTGCCGACGGATGGACAAGTCACCAACCCATTTGTGCGGTCCTCGAACAAGGAACTGGAGACATTCAACCACATTTACAACAACATGGAGGAGCTGCTGCGGCCGGTTATTCGCGAGACGGACGACTTTGCGCTTCGTCCCGAGCAACGCCTCGCCATTGGCGCCTACTTTATGCGGTATCCCGTGGAGCTCCACGCGCGCGTGCGCCGACTGGACGACTCCGCCCTTTTGGCTGCACAGGCCGGCATGCCACCCTTGACCCGGCCCAATATCTCACTCGTCAACTTTGCCACCGGCAACGGCAAGACGGTCATGGCCATCACCATGTCCATGACCGAGGTCTGTGACCCCAAGCTGTGGCAAGGGCTTCAGGACCGGTGGCGTCCATCGCTGTGGTCCAACTCGTCCGTAGAGGGCCTCGGTCTCACGCGCTGCAACCGTCTCAGCGACCAAGACCTGGCACGCGTCGTCATCGCATTTGTGCCGCAGCCGCTCTTGGGGCAGTGGAAGTACACGGCCGGCCTCGTCAACGACGCCATGAGAATTGAGTTTCAATACGGATTTGAAATCTGGGAGGGACTTGGCGTGCTGCAGCGCAGCAGTGGCGCGGGCGGGCAGCAGACGGTGCGTCGCACGCTTCGCGAAGCCCATCGCCAGTCGCGCGAACGCGGCGAGGCCATCCTGTGGCTCGTGCCTGCCAAGACCGAGTCGGCCTACCAGACGGTGCGTGACGACCCGAGCCTCGCCTTTGCGTCGCGCATCTATGATGAAGGCACCAGCGCCACCGACCCGCGACAATGGGCGGCGGAGTCGCCACCGATTACAAACCTCTTTCTCCAAGCCACCGTTGACCGATTGTCCAAGGCCACGGAGAGCCAGATGCGACACCCGATTCGCGTAGCCCTCGGCAACCAAAAGTACGACAGCGTAAACACCGATCACGCGGCCGTCTTCCACATGCTGTCGCTCCCCGACTGGTTGCGGTTCATGGTCGGCAAAGGGATGGCCGACGTCATGCCGAGCGGACTCAAGCGCATCGGCCTCAAGATCCGGGTCCAGTCGCTTTCGGGCCGCCTGCTCAAGTCGGACCTCACCATCACGGGCATCGACGCGCTCCTCAAAATGGTCATGACCAACGTCGGCGGCGACACCGTCCTCGACCCCCAGGAACGGGATGCATTGCGAGAAAAGTGCCAGTGCATCTTGGGCACCAGCACGGCTCCGGACCCGAATGCCACCGAGACGGAAGGGACCATTTACGAGCGTCTTCGCACGGCAGAGGCGAGCGTAAAGAAGCAGATGACCGACTTGCCGCAGAAGCCAGCACCGCAGCAGCCACCCGTGCGGCTGACGAGTGCAGAGGAGGAGTACTGGATTGGAATCGAAGACAAGCGCCGTGCGTACAACTCGACGATGCGCATGTTTGCAGCCCTGGCCGATTCCATGTCGCCCGACCAGCCGGCCGAGTGCCCCATCACCCTCGACGAAATCCCGCCCGAGCACGCGGCCATCTTTCCGTGCTGCACAAACATCTTCGACGGCCGGCACCGCCACCGCTTGGGCAAGAATTGTCCAATGTGCAATCAGGAATTGCTCGACGGCATCCTCAGTGCCCAGCAAGCGGTCACTGCCATCGGTGGCGAGGCGCCGCCCGCGCCCAAGGAAGCGGCCAAGGATGCCACGCCCGAGGAGTGCATCGTCGACGACGAGCCAAAACTCATCGAAGCGCTCGAGTCGCTCTCGAGCGAGGACAAGGCCTTCTCGGGATCGATCAAGGCCGTGGTGGAGACCATTCGCACCTTTTTGCGATACAAGCCAAAAGGCGTACGCATCCTGCTTGCCTTTGCGTGCGAAGGCAACGAAAACCAAGCCACGCGGCAGACGCGGACGACGCTCAGTGCCGCCCTGCCGGGCCTGCTCGACAGCATCGAGGCCATCACCGCCAAGGCGGTCGTGACGATCAAGGCGTTTGTCACCGAGGACGACTCCAACCGCGTCTTGCTCATCAACACAAACGATCGCTCGCTCAGCCTCGAGGGACTTGATTTGTGGACGGCCCAGCTGATCATCCTCGACAAGATGGGAAGCCATGCGCTGAAGCCGGCGACGGTGGTGCAAGCCATCCGACGGATTATGCGCCCACAGTTCCAGTCATACTGCCCATCGGGCACGGGCATCACCGGGGCGTCGTCGTCAAACGACGCGCTGCGCCCTCGCTACTCGAGTGCGCAGAAGCACGCTGCCGCAGTCGGCCACCCGGCAAAGTGGCTGGTGCTCCTCGAGCGCCACGACGCGGCGGTTGCCGAAGACGCGGAACCTGATCAAGTCGCGGAAGAGGCCAACTGGTCGGATAGCGACGACGAAGACAACGATCTTCACGGAATCGACATCGGTGAAGATGGCTGGCAGCGAATGCCCCCGGACAATGCGAACATGGACGAAGAGGGCGGCTGGGAAGCCGTCGACCTGGCTGCGCTGCAAGACGTGGATCCCGAGGAGGCGCGTGCGCGTGTGTGAGTATGTGGAAGCGTGTGTGGGAGTGTGTCTGTGTGGGTGTCAAGTGTCGCACAATTAGTCCAGATTGGTTGACATCTAAAAAAAAACACCCATGGCACCCCATCGGTTCAATTTTCGTGCGCTCCCCCTCGCGGTCCCACGGACCGCAGCGCCCGTGGAGCCCAACGATGAGAGCGACGAGTTGGGTGCGTTGATCAATGGCGATTTCAGCACTGTGGCGCAAGTCCACCCAAGATTGCGATTCCAAGCCATCGGCGCATGCCCTGTGCCGCTGCGGTCCTCGGTGATGCGCGTGGTGCTCTTCAAGCTCCTCGGAACGGGCGTCTTCGCCGCCTTGGTCGCCGCCGGCAGCTCTGATCCAATCGTGGTCAAAACGTGCGGGCTGGCGGCGGCCATCAACGCCGTCGCGGTTGTCCACTACGTGCTCATCTGGCGGATTCGTTTGCAATCTTTGAACGTCAAGCCGCTCTCGGCGTGGATGGTGGGACTTGGCCGCAACATTGCGCCGGGTGGTTTCGACGCGCAGGCATACGAAAACAGCTCGAAGCTCTACGCTCAGGAGATTGCAGTGGACTCACTGAGGCACAGCGACTTGATCTTTTAACCACACAACACCGTACCATACACCACACTAACGCTTGGCCATTGTGTGTGCACAGGCACTCGGACTGGACAGTAACGGTATGCTACGCATACATTCAATCGAACCCACCCGCATTTTTTTGCGGGTACCACGACACCCTTTAGTAATCCCTGTTTTGCGCAGTTGGTCCTCATGAAGCTCGCCGAGCACGCCATCGCCGACCAAGCCCAACCACACACCGACGGCCGCATCTTTGCGACGCACATTGCCGCCTTCTTGCAAACCTTTATAATATTTCTCGGCTCGATTGCCCGATTCTTCCTGAACGATTTACGAGTCCCCAAGGATCGCGCGCGCGCCTCGCGCGGCGTGAGCGTCTTCCTTGGCACGGTGGCCTACCTCGGCGCCACGGCCATCTGGGTGCTGACCACGCTCGATCTCCTATTTCACGTTGGACCACCGCACGAGAAGACCACCGACGCCGCCAAAGAAGACGCGTACGTGTTGTGGACGCTCTCGATTCTCCAACTCGGCTACCCGATCATCTCGCTCCTGCAGGTGGTCTGGCTCAACTGCTGGTCGCGAGACTTGAAACCAAGCAACAGTGGTCGGCCAATGCCCGCCGATCAGACCGACCCGCTTCTGAGCGTGTTGAAGGATTTAGGGTATGGGATCCTAGACTCTGTTTGCAAGGGTGGGCTCGCTCTGTTTGTGGCCCTCCGTGCCAGTCGTTAGGGTTTTTTTTGATGAGGGTTTTGGTTGCCGCTCGCCACCGCGCAGGCGGCGATCGTCATTCACTCCCGCGTGTCTCACAACCCAGACGCCGACGACGAGAATGGGAAGGACTACCGCCGAGTGAACAGCACGGCCTCCACCGACGACGAGGAGGACGCCGAGATGGGACACAAGGTCGACGACCCAGTCGCCGAACAGGAACGCCTCCTGAAAAACCGGCCGAGTTACCTCGAAGACGTCGTGCTTGGCAAGATCGTGCCCACGAGCGCCCTCCCGCCGCCGCCGCCGCCGACCGATCGTCTCGGGCCACTCGTCTTCCAAAGCGTAGTGCTCGACACACCCGCGACCGACGCCGCCCCCGACGCCTTCTCGGCTTCCGTGGCCAAGGCCATGGCTGGGTGCGAGTGACGAGGCTCGCGAGTGTGGTTGTCTCTTTAAAAAAAACGTGCACACTCTTAGCACCTAGCCCGAGTTACAGTTTGCGTGGCGCTCCTCGAGTCATCGGAAAACACTACGGATGCTTCGCCACAGGTCTGCTCGCTGCTCTGCGCATAAGTACTGTCGTGCGCAGCGCAGGTGTATTCGTACTGATCGCACGTGAACGGGTACCACGAGCGACCGTTGCGCGCAACCATGACCGGGCTGCCGTCGTAATTCACCCACCAGGGCACCCGTATGGTCCTCGGGCAATACCATTGGAAGCATGCGTCGCAGCAACCCAGCTCGCATCCACCAACACCCCTGCGGTGCCACAAATTGGCGGCTTCGCTGTACTCAAACCCGTGCCTGTCCAACGCGTATGACGAAACGTCCGGTTTTTGCGACGGCTCGGGACTTTCGCCGATAAAGACCTGCTCAGGAACCTCCACTATCTTGGGATTGGAGCACGACGGGTTGCCGATGGTGACCACGGCTTCGAATTTGCACGTTCCGGTAAGCTTGTCGGCATCGTCCTGCCGACCATCCGCCTCCAGCAAGTGTTTGAAGCGCTCCAGGTACGGGCTTCCGCCCCGCATGGCGGAGTCCGATGGCTGTCCTGTATCTTCCTCCACCGGGACGAGTGGTAGCGTGTAATCTACACCAAATCTGATGAACCCGTCGTCGTAACCTGCCGTTTTGAATTTCTTCAAAGCATCAAACATGGAAAGTTGGCCGAGCTGCTGAGCACACTCACTTTTTACCTCGCCGTAATGCACGCGGTCCTCGTCTGTCGCGAAGCTCTCCGTGTCGAAGACATCCATGAAGTCGTCGGAACCGGGAAACTTTGTGATCAGGTTTGCGTCGCGCAGTTCTTTGCAGTGTTCACCAGGGAAAGTTGCACCCATGACAATGTTTTGCAACCCGCACGTGTAGTGATCTTTTTGGAAGTAATTATTGTCATAACAGCTCATTGAAAAGGCACCATCGTGCAAAAGGTCCTCAAATTCTTCGGCCCCCACGCTGCTCATGTAGTTGTCTATGTTTTGCCGGAACGCGGGCAGCAGATTCTCAAATTTCTCCGGGAAGAGGCCACCCGCGTGGCTGATCGAATAGGGAGTTGCGGGATACTGGCCTGCGAGGCAGTCTCCGAACGCATCGCTGTAACCATGCGCCAATAAGAAAGACCACGCGTAATACTCCGAGAGGTCGGTCCACTCGCCATCGGTGTCTTGGCAAGAGAACGTTGACTTGGGACACCGGTTGGTCCAGAGAAAAGAAAAGTCCGGAAAACTGAAAGAAAAAAAAGCCGGAACTCTCGCCATGCGTCGCCTGCCACCCGCACCGGCTACGGGGTTGATGGGTATAATCGCAACGGGTCGGCTTCCAGCTGCGGCGTTGCCGACAACTTCGACAAGAGGCGACTCCTCGACAGTGACGCCCAGCGCGTTGGAGGTGGACTGAATGCTCTCCAGTTCTGTGGCGAGCAAGCGCGCCAAATCCACAGCAGTCGTCGTGGCGGGCACGGAGATGGCCGCTGCGACCGTCGAGATATTCGTGCCGACACTGCCGTTGACGACCTGTATCTCGACGAGTGAGTTGCCAACTCCGGTGATAGAAGCGAGTTTTTGCTGTAGGCTCGATCTGAACGTCTCGAAAATCACGTCTCGAGTACTCAGCGCAACCAAAACAGTACCAACTACCTCGATTTCCGGCCCAGTATCCGTCGAGATATTCGTGCTGACACTGCCGTTGACGGAGCCAGTCTCGGCCTCATCTGCAGAAGGAATTACCCATACGACAACCACCGTACTCGCAATGGCAAGCACTGCCACTACGAAGACGACAAGAGCCACACATTTACCGTTTGGGAATTGAGGTTTCGGATCCTGGCGTAAAAGAGAGCGAGACTCGAGCATTTTTACAAACAGCCCACCGTTCTCTACTGCTCACCGCGCTTCCCATATGAAAAAGTCGACCAGTGCAGAGGCAGAGTCTAGGCCGCCAGACGCGCACGCTTCTTGTCGTTGGATTCCTCGTCGGGGCACTCAGCGCTATCGCAACTATTGTCGCAGAGGGTGGATGGTGGTTGGTGGGGGAATGAGCCAACACTCTCAGCACCTAGCCCGAGTTACTTTTTGCGTGGCGTTCCTCGAGTCATCGGAATACACTACGGATTCTTCGCCACAGATCTGATCTCTGCTCTGCGCATAAGTACTGTCGTGCTCAGCGCACGTGTATTCGTACTGATCGCACGTGAACGGGTACCAATAGCGACCGTTGCGCGGAACCATGACCGGGCTGCCGTCCCAATGCACCATCCAGAGCGCCGGCGTGGTCCTCGGGCAATACCATTGGAAGCATGCGTCGCAGCAACCCAGCTCGCATCCACTAACACCCCTGCGGTGCCACAAATTGGCGGCTTCGCTGTACTCAAACCCGTGCCTGTCCAACGCGTATGACGAAACGTCCGGTTTTTGCGACGGCTCGGGATTTTCGACGATAAAGACCTGCTCAGGAACCTCCACTATCTTGGGGTCGAGGCAAGATGGGTTGCCGACGGTGACCACGGCTTCGAATTTGCACGTTCCGGTAAGCTTGTTGGCATCGTCCTGCCGATCATCCGCCTCCAGTAAGCGCTTAAAGCGCTCCAGGTAGGGGCGTCCACCCTGCATGGCGGAAGACTGCCACTCTTCCGTATCTTCCTCCACCGGGACGAGTGGTAGCGTGTAATTTACACCAAATCTGATGAACCCGTCGTCGTAACCTGCCGTTTTGAATTTCTTCAAAGCATCAAACATGGAAAGTTGGCCGAGCTGCTGAGCACACTCGCTCTTCACCTCTGCGTAACGCACGCGGTCCTCTTCTGTCGTGAAGCTATTCACGTCGAAGACGTCCATGAAGTCCTCGGAACCACCAAACGTCGTGATCCAGTCTGTGTCGCGCAGTTTTTTGCAGTGTTCACCAGGGAAAGTTGCACCCATGACAATGTTTTGCAACCCGCACGTGTAGTGATCTTTTTGGAAGTAATTATTGTCATAACAGCTCATTGAAAAGGCACCATTGTGCAAAAGGTCCTCAAATTCTTCGGCCCCCACGCTGCTCATGTAGTTGTCCATGTTTTGTCTGAACGCGGGCAGCAGATTCTCATACTTCTCCGGGAAGAGGCCACCCACGTGGCTCATCGAATAGGGAGTTGCGGAATACTGGCCTGCGAGGCAGTCTCCGAACGCATCGCTGTAACCATGCGCCAACAGAAAAGAAAACTCGTAGTACGGCGAGAGGTCGGTCCAATCGCCATCGGTGTCTTGGCAAGAGAACGTTGAATTGGGACACGCATTGGTCCAGCGAAAAGAAGGGTCGAAATTTGCAGACGACGAAATAAGCGACGAAAACTGAAAATATATGCTCTCTGAGCTTCTGGGCGCCATGCGTCGCCTGCCACCCGCACCGGCTACGGGGTTGATGGGTATAATCGCAACGGGTTGGCTTCCAGCTGCGGCGCTGCCGATAACTTCGACATGAGGCAACTCCTCGACCGTGACGCCCAGCGCGGTGAAGGTGGAGTTAAGGCTCGCCAGTTCTGTGCGGAGATTTCCCGCCACCTCCACAGCAGTCGTCGTGGCGGGCACGGCGATGGCCGCTGCGACCGTCGTCATATTAGTGCCGACACTGCCGTTGACGACCTGTATTTCGACGAGTGAGTTGCCAACTCCGGTGATAGAAGCGAGTTTTTGCTGTAGGCTCGATCTGAACGTCTCGAAAATCACGTCTCGA
>Ga0115000_10000310_pt1 | contig 45381 bp, 40 predicted proteins | sample ArcticOcean_MG_C_6_FD_89690 | JGI IMG/M metagenome (GOLD analysis project Ga0115000, IMG submission 89690) | Marine microbial communities from western Arctic Ocean - ArcticOcean_MG_CB8_128 | ecosystem: Environmental > Aquatic > Marine > Oceanic | place: Arctic Ocean: Canada Basin | collected...
TGATCATATTGCTGAATTTATGCAAAATAACCCAAACGCAACTGCGAGCCAAACTGACGTCTCAAAAATTGATGAAGTAAAAAAATTATTCAAAGATATTGTAAAACTTTATGGGAAACTGAATGTATTGGTAAATAATGCAGGTATTGCTGGCGCTTCTTCTTTAATCGAAGACGTTCCGATAGATGACTGGAATCGTACAATTGATGTAAATTTAAATGGAATGTTTTATGTAACAAAATTAGCGGTTCCTTTGTTGAAGAAAAATAAATCAGGGTCGATCGTTAACTTATCCTCCACAGCTGGATTAATGGGCGTACCAAATCGCTCACCTTACACTGCATCTAAATGGGCTGTAGTTGGCCTTACCAAAACGTTAGCCATGGAATTGGGGCCATTTAATATTAATGTTAATGCTGTGTGCCCTGGGTGTGTCGAAGGAGACAGAATAAGGCGAGTAATTGAAGCTGATGCGAAAAATCAAGGCAAGACATCTGAAGAAATTGAAGCGGTCTATAAAAGGCAAAGCTCAATGCGGCTCTTTGTGAATAAGGATGACGTTGCAAATATGGTGCATTATTTATCTACCGATAAAGGTCATAATTTATCAGGACAAGCTATTGCGGTGGATGGTAATACGGAAGGATTATTTAATTGGCTAGAGCCATAGATCTAATAAGCATTATTATTTAAAGTACACGATGAGATGCGACAGGAACATTAGATCTAATGTTCTTCAGATACTTCTCATCAATCTTTGCAGATGCCCACCCAGGTCCATCAGAAGCTTGGGCAACAATATTACCCCAGGGATCAATTATCATAGAGTGCCCCCAGGTCTGTCGCATACCCTTATCACCATCAGGAAACTCTCCACATTGACCTGGCGCAACTACATAGGATTGAGTTTCAATAGCCCTCGCTCTCAGTAAAGTTGACCAATGATCTTTTCCAGTTTGGAGGGTAAATGCTGCAGGCACCATTATTATATCAACTTGCTGCTTTGCTAATTCTAGATAAAGTTCAGCAAATCTCAAGTCATAACAAATAGAACATCCTATAGATAGATTTAATGCCTTATAAGATACGATTTCACTTCCAGGAAGAACGGTATCAGATTCACGATAGTCATTACCATTCGGCGTCGTGATATCAAATAAATGAATTTTTCGATATTTAGCAATTATCTCCCCGTTCTTATCAAATGCAAGTGAAGTATTGTATATTTTATCGCCAGCTGATTCGAAATAACTACCGCCATGAAGATAAATCTTATTGTCTTTTGCAAATTTAGATAAAGCTTGAGTTGTCACTCCTAAAGGAATTGATTCAGCTGATTCTTTTTTTTCATCTTCCGTGCCACCACAGAAAGATAACATCTCTGGAAGGGCGATGAGATCTGGAGCATCCGCTTTAATCGCTTCAGATGCAATCGATAATGCCTCATTTATATTTTTCTGTTTATTGGTTTGACTGTTTAGTTGGATTACACTTATTTTCATAATAAATCTCTTTCTTTTTATGCATTAGGAGGAAAGTTTTAACATTCATTCCTTAATATTTCTCTATATATTCACTAGATACATAGTGTATCTTATACCTTATTGAAAAATTGGAGAAACAAATGCAGCTTAGCAATGTAAAATTAATTAATTTATTAGGCTCAACAATAATACTATTTTCATTCTCTGCTTTTGCAGATAATTACGATGACATAATTTCTAAAGCACTTAATAATCCAGCTAGAGCGGCAAATAATGCAGCACGAGATGAAAACAGAAAACCTGGTGAAATAATAAAATTCATGGATGTTCGACCTGGAATGACTGTATTGGATATGGTCTCAAACGGTGGCTTTTATGCAGAGATACTCGCTAACGTCGTGGGCGAAGAAGGTCGCATTATTGCTCAAACATTCGCCACTGCAGGGATGAATCCAGACTTCGCGTACGCAAAATACATCAGAGATTCGGAGCACATGGATAACGTGGTCTTGATTTATGCTAACTTTGCTGACCTTGATGTAAAAGAAAATACTCTAGATAGGATCTTCATAGTGCAAAATTATCACGATTTCTATTTTGATCGCCCAGGTTATGGTGTTGATGATGTTCAGCCAGTTCTTGCAATGTTTAGAAAGGCACTAAAACCAGGTGGAATGATGGCGATCATAGATCATGAAGCAAACCCTGGAACACCAAGTACCTCAGGAACTTCATTGCATCGAATTAGCTCTGATGTTGTAAAAAATGACATGCAAACCGCTGGATTTAAATTAGTCGGAAATCTTGATATTTTGTTAAATGAGACCGATGACAAAACCAAGGGTGTTTTTGACCCAGTCAATCGAGGCAAAACCAGTCGCTTTGTATTGAAATTTACCAACCCTGATTAATATCAGCACTAGTGACAATGCTCTAGTGTAGCTAGTTGACTAAATATATTTAAATCAAAGAGTTACTATTTATAATTAAAGCTGTATTATTCTTTTCGTGAGGATTAATACAGCTTTTTTTATATTTCTATTTGCGCCTTTCTTCGCTCAAAGTATTTCAGCGCAAGAGAACTCTGAATCTATAACGAATGAAAAGAAAATAACTGGCGTTATTCAAAAAATAACAATTAACAACCAAGATGTATTTGATTTAAATATTACCGAAGAGAATAATCCTTTGTATAGGATGTTAAATAAAATACACGTTAACACCAGAAAAGACGTTATTCGCAGCCAGTTACTGTTTCAATCTGGTGATACCTATTCAAAGAGAATTGCAGATGAAACTGAGCGACTTCTTAGGGCAAATCGATATTTAACAAATGCAGATATCGAAGTTATACCCAGAAACTCTCAGAATATTGATCTCAAGGTCAATACTCAAGATGCTTGGACGTTGAATCCAGGTTTTTCATTTGGCAGAGGAGGAGGTCATAATAAGACCAGTATCTCTTTAAGAGAATATAATTTTTTAGGTAGCGGAACACGTATTGGCTTAAGATATAAGTCTGATATTGATAGAGATTCAACAACTTTTCAATTATCTGATAATAACCTCATCGGCTCACGTTATAGTCTAATTTTTGATTTTGCGAATAATTCGGATGGTAATAAGTATCTGTTTAATCTAAAAAAACCATTTTACTCTTTGAATACCAGAGATAGTCATGGCATTAGCGTAGCTAATCAAACAAGTATAGAGTCACTCTATAGCCTTGGTGCGGTTGATGGTCAATTCACTTACTCATCAAAAAACCTTGATGTATACAAAGCTTTTTCAAACGGTCTTAATAGTGGGTGGGCTAAACGATACCTGGTCGGCCTTACCCTAGATGATAATGAATACAGCACTAATTCAATCAGTAATCCATTGGATAGTGCCTTGCTCTCTGGTAGGAGACGACACTCATACCCTTACCTTGGTATTGAGTTTGTTGAGGATAATTTTATTGAAGAAAAGAATTTCGACAATATTGGTTTAGTTGAAGATCGTCATATCGGTTCTAAAATACATGCCAAGATTGGTTATGCTTCAAAAAATATTGATGCTACGTCAAATGCCTGGTTTGTCGAAGCGGGCTATAATAATTCATTAATTGCTGTCAAAGATAAATCATTATTATTTACCTCATTACTCACTGGTAGATTTGAGAAAGATCAGAAAAATAGCATCAAACTAAACATTAATACTCGCTATGATGTGCGTCTTTCCACTAAACGCTTAATGCATTTAGAAATGGATGCAATTATTGGTCAAAACCTAGATATAAATAATCGTCCGTACTTGGGTGGGGATAATAAATTACGTGGTTATCCAGCCAGATACCAAACAGGAAATTCAAGAATCGTTTTCACAATTGAGCAACGTTATTTTACCGATTGGTACCCATTTCGTATAGCAAGAATTGGCGGGGCTATTTTTATGGATATTGGAAAAACTTGGGATGATAATAATTTTAAAACACCGCAAATGGGCTGGCTAAAAAATGCAGGTTTTGGCCTAAGGATAGCGAACAGTCGATCCGAGGTTGGTCGTGTACTGCATATAGATATTGCTTATCCTCTTGACGGCAGTTCCGATCTTGATAAATTGCAATTACTGATAGATGCAAAAAAAGGTTTCTAGTATTGATTTAAGACTTATTTTGCTTAAGATATTCATTTCTTGGTTCGGATGATATATGGTTCAATAATGAAAAATTTAACCTCATTATTGATCTTACTTTGCATTACATCCTGTAATACAAATATTCAAACTGAAAAGCAGCAAAATAATGCTGATTTTTTCACTCTTTCAAAGAGTGTATTAAAAGATAAAATAAAAGGAGCTTGGGTAGGTCAGACGGTAGGCGTAACTTATGGCTATCCTGTCGAATTTAAATTCGAGAGCAGAATGGTTCCAGACAACCATGAGCTTCCTTGGTATGACGGTTACCTTAAAGAAACATTTACTGAAATTCCAGGTGCATATGATGATGTTTACATGGACTTAACGTTTGTCCAAGTATTCGAAGATTACGGCTTAGATGCTCCAGCGAGTGCTTTTGCGAGTGCTTTTGCGAATGCAGATTATAAATTATGGTTCGCAAATCAAGTCTCAAGGTACAATATATTAAATGGAATAGAGCCACCACAATCCGGTCATTGGTTAAATAATCCTGCTGCAGATGATATTGATTTTCAAATAGAGGCTGATTTCGCCGGAATTATGACGCCGGGTATGGTTAATAGTGCAACCAAGATCAGTGATCGTGTAGGTCACATAATGAATTACGGTGATGGTTGGTACGGTGGCGTATATATTGCTGCTATGTATTCATTAGCTTATGTTTCTGATGATATAGAATATGTTGTTAACGAAAGCCTTAAATTAATTCCTGAGGAAAGTAATTTTCATAAAATTATTACTGATGTGATAACTATTCATGAAGAGCAGCCAAATGACTGGAAAATCGGTTGGCAATATATTCATGATAAATGGACCGATACAGACTTGGGTCCATGGGGTGTGTTCGACACATTCAATATCGATGCCAAAATAAATGCTGCATGGGTGGTGCTGGGATTGTTGTATGGTGAAGGTGATTTTACTAAAACAATAGATATTGCAACTCGTGCAGGAGATGATGCAGATTGTAATCCTGCCTCAGCAGCAGGGATCCTGGGAACGATGCAAGGCTTCGACGCAATCCCTGATTTCTGGAAACAGGGACTAGAAGAAATAGAAGGACTTCCGTTTGCCTATACCAGCATATCTTTGAATGATGCCTACGAACTTTCCTATAAACATGCGCTCGCAATGATCAGCCTCAATGACGGAAAGATAGAAGACGATTCAGTGACAATCAAACTACAAAGCCCCACTGAAGTTCCTTTTGAACAGTCGTTCAAAGGTCACTATGCAAAAGACAAAAGAGAGATCAATGACAGTGATATAAATACTACCAATTACTTCTCTTTTAATTTTAATGGCACGGGCTTTGCCCTTATGGGTAAAGCACTTAGCATGAATGACCAAGAGCACACCTATACTGCAGAAATGTTCATCAATGGAAAACTGATTGAAACTGTCAAATGGCCAACAAATTTCACCACAAGACGGTTCTACTTATCCTGGAAATATCAACTCCCAAAAAATGATTATACTGTTGAAATTAGAGTAAAAAATCCAACAAATACTGCTGAAGTATCGCTCGAATCGATTGTAATTTATGACGATCAACCGCTCATTAATAATAGCGAAATCTAGAGTTCTAGACTTATGCATGATTAAAGCAAAAAATGCCATAAAAAATAATTTATCTGTAGTAAATGAAATAATTAAAACCACAGATGCAATCGCATCTAAATCTATCAATTAAATAACTTTTGACTGAAAAAAGCATGCCCAAGATTTATGATTAAACTATTCTTTCTTTTTTTAACCATGGCTATAAGTTACCCACTTAAAGCTCAATCTATTTGTAAAGGGAGTCCAATCAAGCAAGGCGTATATTTCAATAAAGTGCCGCCAAAAAATTGGTCTAATTGCACTGGAAATTATACTTATTTAGTCAATGGAGGCGTCTATGATGGAGGGTTTCAAAGTGGACGACCGCATGGCACTGGTAGACTTGAGTTACCTAATGAAAGTTACTATCAAGGTAATTGGGATAATGGCATTATTCAGGGGTATGGTCAGGTTATTACCGTCGATAAGAATAAATACGAAGGGCAATGGTATAAAGATACTTTCGAGGGATATGCTTTGTTCCATGATGGGAGTAGGTATGAAGGAAGTTGGTTAAAAGGCTTCCTTCAGGGTGTTGCAACTTTATATTATCCGGATAAAACTTCTTATAAGGGAAATTTAAAAAAAGGCATATATCATGGTTATGGTGAGCTAATCGATCAAAGTAATAGTATATATAGGGGTAATTGGTATCATGGCGCTAAAAATGGAGAAGGGACGCTTATATTCAGTGACGGAAAAGAGTATGCTGGATTTTGGCAGATGGGACGATATTTTGGTGATATCAAAACTGAACTTAAAAATACAAAAAATACTCATTTAATAAATTAATTTTTAGGAATAAATATGCGGGAATCCAAACAAATACTCTTGACTTTATTGATGTGTATTTTTTCATTGAATGTGATCGCTCAAGAAAAAGAATTCCCGATTGAAAAATGGCAATCTAAATCAGCATCTGAACTTAAAATCGATCAATTAAAGATTGACAAACTTTTTGATTTATCTTTTGAGGATGATGCAACTCAATCGGTGGTGCTTATTAAAAATGGATTTTTAGTAGGGGAGCGATATGCAGATGGCTATGACCAACAATCATATGGTACATCATGGTCTATGGCCAAGAGTTTTTATTCAGCGCTTATCGGGATATCACTTGAGCTGGGTGAAATATCAAGCATAGATGATAATGTTGGAACTTATTTGAGTTATTTTAACGATGAACGCTCTGTTGTTACTATTCGTGATTTATTAGATATGACCAGCGGATTGGAGTTCCCAGAACATGAGCATGAAATTATGTTCTTTAGGAATGATCAAATAGAGTATGTTAAGTCTATCGGTATGGAGAAAGCTCCAAAGACTTTATTTGAATACAATAATGTTAATTCTATGCTTCTTGGTGAAATTTTACTGCAAGTAACGGGCAAAAAAGCGGATGTTTTATTGCGTGAAAGAATTTTTGATAAAATAGGTATTGAAGACGCTACTCTATGGCAAGACGGATCAGGCAATGTTATGACGTATTGCTGCATCGATATGTCGGCAAGAGATTATTCTAAATTTGGCTTACTTTTTTCAAGAAACGGTAATTGGAATGGTGATCAAGTTATACCCGCTAATTATGTAGATGAAACGTTTAGTACAGTTTGGGAATCAACACCTAATTGGTGGACTGATCTAAATCGAGGCTACTCATTGCATTGGTGGATATCAAAAAACGATGAAGAGGGCACTATTTTCAACGCCAGTGGTAAATTTGGACAATATATATTTGTTGATCGTGAAAATGATATTATTTTTACTCGAATCACAAAATACCATCCAATGCCTGGATCGATTCAAAATTGGAGTTTTTTGAAATATCTTGATATTTCTAATGTCGATTTATGGATTAGTATTTTAAGAATAATGCATAAAATCGGCTTAATTGACTTAAGTGAGGACATTACTACTCCAAACACGTTTCCAGATGGGGAATCAAACGAATTTTACACCAACTACGAAGAAATAATTGATGCAATGGCTGATTTAAGTCGGGATTAATCAAAAAAAATTTATTCTATACGGTAGGGCATTTTTACTAGTTTATCGATGTCCGCATTCATCGCCGGCGACAACTTTCTTGGTCTTCCAGCTTGGTTATCCGTCGCATATAGGTTGCCGCTTTCATCTACAGAAATAGAATGCATTTCTATCCAAAAATTTGACCCCGAAGTTGGCAATTCTATTTGCTGCAGGAAATTACCATCAAAATCATATTGTTTAAGGCGAGGAGGATTACGATTACTTTCGGTCACCCATAATGATTGGTCATTAACTATAACATCGAGAATTACACCTAAATCACTCCAAGTTTCAATGTATTGATAATTGGGGTAGTTTGAGGAATTGACTTCAGCAATTTGGTGATAAATCTTCATATCTTTGTTTATTCTATCTACCACATATAGCATCTCATTAGGACCAAATGCTAAGCTATGGACACTTCCATATTGATGCGGTTCATTACCTTCCTCTCCAAATTCAGAATGATAAGAATGGTCTTTGTTTCTAATTATTATTCGCTTATTACCGATCCCATCAGCAATTAAATATTTACCGTTTGGCAAAAACGCGACGTCTTGAGGAAGGTTCAAGTGATAACGATCGTTACCAGGTATATTTTTTTCTCCTATCGTCAGTAATAATTCTTTGCCATCATTGGAAAATACATAAATTATATGGCCAGTCTCGTCAACCACCCATACTTTTTTATCTTCATCATAGGGATTGATTCGAATTCGGTGTGGGCCAGGTCCATTGGTTCCTTGAAATAAATGATCCCAATGATCCCAAATATCGATAATATCTCCCTGGCTATTGGTAATATAGATACAATTTTGCCAAACTCGTCCACGACCTAAGAGAACATTCCAATCTGGAATACCCATTGATGCAGGGAAGTCTGTGTAACTTGGAGGAATTGGCTGAGGGAGTTTAGTTTCACCTCTCTGTAAAAAAAATATACGGTCTTTAGATTCTACATGTACGCCAGAGTTACCGCCCCATGTGAACCCTTCTTCGGAAAATGGCTGTATCCAGGTTTCCTCATCAAAAGTATAGGATTGTTGAAGATCATCATCGGCAGCTATACTCGCACTGAAGTAACAAAAGATAATAAATATATATTTTTGAATAGCTTTCCCATACGGTGGATGCATTATTTTTCCGGTATTAAACCTTTCACGTGACAACACAGTCTTAGCTTTTGAGGGTATAGGATTGGATTTAAAGCTTTTTCGTTGCAGCAAGATGGTATCTTTCATTTATTTAATATTCCTATTCATTGATTGTGATTATTAAAAAACTACCCTAAGACTACTACAATATGTCTGTATTTTGTCCTTTCCAAACATGCAAAGCCAAATAGGACTTATACGGTGTATAATGGGCTAAAAAATCGCTAGCTAAAATCCCATGAGTGGTCGATAGTTTTTCGATCCCTTTGTTCAAAATTAAATCACCATCCGACCAGACATCAGGAAGACCACAATAAAACATGGCGATCATATCACCAGACCATGGACCAAAACCCCAAAGCTTACAAACCAATTCAGACACGTATTCATGTGAGCCATTCATTACAAGTTCATGAGATATATCACCTCGATCAAAGGCTAATTTTAATTTTAGCAAAGCTTTGACTTTATTGCCCGATAGCCCACATGCTCGCAATAAGTCAGTATATTCATCATTACAAGCTTCTAATAAAGATAGCTTATTCTCATGGAGGCTATGAATAATTTTACGCCAGATTGTATCTGCCGCTTTTAAGGATAATTGCTGACTACAAACCAGTCGCGTCATATGCTTAAAAAGTTCATCTTCGCTTTTCGTCAATAAGAGTACTCCATTCGCAACCAACAAATCATTTACATGGCTAAATTTTTCAACAGATTTTGATAATAAGATTTTGTGAATTTTTTTGCTCATAACTACCATCTTACGTGGAATGGTTAATAACTTTCAGATATTAATAAAATATTTTATTTAATCCAGTCTTTGTTATAGTGCGCACCGAGGCACAATGCGTTCCTTACAAAGTCAAATTAAATTTTGAGATTTGTTTTTCTGCAAAGTGTCAATTTATACGCTCCATTTCCACTATCTTAAGGATGGCGATTATGTTATTCAGTTCATTGAATTTATCAAAAGAACTTCTTGATGCAATAAAAAAGAAAGGCTATGACACTGCCACTCCTATCCAAACTAAGGTAATTCCCCTCATATTAGAAGGTAGGGATATTCTTGCATCCGCCCAAACTGGTACCGGTAAAACAGCTGGATTTGCTTTGCCATTACTGCAAAAACTCCAATACTCCAACAACCAAACAAAACAAGTTAAAGGCTTGATATTAACTCCAACACGAGAATTAGCTGCTCAAGTTGCGGAAAGCGTAAGAGAATACGGGTCTTATCTAAGATTTAAGACAGTTGTTATTTATGGTGGCGTCAGCATGAATACGCAAATAAAAAAAATAAATCAAGGCGTAGATATAGTTGTTGCGACTCCTGGAAGACTCCTTGACCATTTACAACGAAGAACGCTTAAGCTTAATAATGTGGAAATGTTTGTCCTTGATGAGGCAGATCGGATGCTTGATATGGGCTTCATTACGGATATTCGTAAAATTATAAAAACATTACCGACTGAACGTCAAAATCTTTTATTTTCTGCAACGTTTTCTAAAGAAATAAGGTCATTGGCTGGCAGCTTACTTGATTCCCCCACTGTTGTAGAAGTGGCCCCACCAAATTCTACGGTTGATAAAGTAAAGCAGCTAGTTCTGCCCGTAGATAAACAAAGAAAAAGGGAGTTACTTTCATACCAAATTGGTATTGGTAATTGGAAGCAAGTTCTAGTTTTTACAAGAACAAAGCATATGGCAAATCGATTAACTGAGAAACTAAACGAAGACGGTATCGTCTCTGCAGCATTTCATGGTAATAAATCACAAGCAGCCAGAACAAAAGCACTAACACAATTTAAATTAGGGAAAACTCGTGTTCTCGTGGCTACAGATATAGCGGCAAGAGGAATCGATATTGATGCACTTCCATATGTGGTTAATTATGAATTACCTTATTTACCTGAGGATTATGTGCATCGCATAGGCAGAACAGCAAGGGCAGGGCAAGAAGGTTGTGCGGTTTCCTTGGTTTGTGTTGATGAGAACAAACTTTTAAGAGGGATAGAAAAATTACTTAATATACAAATTGAAAAAAATATAATTGCAGGCTTTGAGGTTGATCCCAGAATTAACGCTGAGCCAATTAGAAAAAATCACGCTTCGGTAAATAAAAATAAACCAGATTTTAAAAAGAATAGAAACAAAAAGAACCCAAAGAAAAGATGGACAGGACCAAAATCACCAAAAAACAAAAGTTTTAAGAAATCAAAGTAAATGAAAAATACAGATTATTTTAAATTGTTTTAGATATTTTAATATTGATAGCTTGATTTTGAATTATAATAAAGCTAATTTTTTAAGATATTTGAGGGAATAAAAAATTGAGCAATCAACTTACAATAAATAATTTAACTCTATTTCGTGGAGAGAAGTATTTATTTGAAGGTATCTCTTTTGTTTTATCCTCTGGTGATTTAATTTTAATAACTGGACCTAATGGGTCCGGTAAAACCACCATGTTACGCGCAATAGCTGGTCTCCTAGAGCCTGAAGTTGGAAAGGTATCATGGAATCAAAAATCTATTTCTAATAACCGTCAAACATACCATGAGAATATATCGTTTATATCTCACACGCACGGCCTAAAAGGCAGCTTAAGTATCATAGAAAATCTTAAGTTTGAAGCAAATTTACATAATTATCGTCTGGATAATATTGAAGATGCTCTAGAGAGGCTATCGCTTCAATTAATCAAAAATATACCGTTTAAACATTTATCTGCTGGACAGAAAAGAAGAGCTTCGCTAGCTCGACTCATGCTTAATGACTCTGCCTTATGGTTACTTGATGAGCCCACTTCTAATTTGGATACTGATGCTCATGATATTTTCAAAGAATTGCTCAATGAGCATATCCTTAATAAAGGATTATGTGTATTAGCAACTCATCATCCAGATGCATTCGATGGAAGTAAATCTGTAATCGAGCTCACATGATTAAATCTAATAACATCTCATTATTATCGGGCTTTAACGCCATGTTTCGACGTGACTGCTTCCAGTACTTAAAAAATCCCAGTCAACTATTAAATCCTTTAATCTTTTTTGTAATGATTACTGCTGCATTTCCGTTTGCGATAAATTCAAGTAAATTACAACTTACTCAAATAGGGCCAGGTATCATTTGGGTAATGGCTATTCTGTCGTATTTATTGACATTACAGCATCTATATTCTGATGATGCGGATGATGGATGTCTCGACTATATAATACTAAGCCCTCAGCCCCTTCCTCTTTTAGTTCTCGCTAAAATATGTGCACATTGGTTTTCCAGTGGCTTGCCGTTGATTATTATTAGTCCGATTATTGGTATAATCTATCAGATGCAAGTCGATACAATTTTAGTGATGATTGCCACGTTATTTTTTGGTACCTTCGCTCTGAGTTTAATTGGATCTATTGGTGCTTCATTAACCATTAGTATTAACAATAGTAATATTTTAGTAAGCTTATTAGTCTTACCAATTATGATACCAATCTTAATATTTGGAGCCAGAACAATTGGATTACATCAAACAGGATCAACAACAATTTCTGGGCTATATTTTATGAGTGCATATTGCATGTTCGCCTTAAGTTTTTCACCATTTGCTTCTGCGGCCGCTTTAAGGATAGGGTCTGAGTAAAGGATATGTGGGCATTTTTACACAAGATGGCATCTCCGCGGTATTTTTATAAAATCGCCTCTTCACTCGTCCCTTGGTTCTTAACAAGCGGTCTCCTGTTGATGGTTATAGGTCTGATTAATGGATTATTTTACGCACCACCAGATTACCAGCAAGGTGATGCATTTCGAATTATTTACGTGCATGTTCCGGCTGCATATATTTCTATGATGGCATATTCATTGATGGCTTTTGCTGCATTTGTTGCTCTAATCTGGCGAATTAAAATTGCCCATGCTGTCATTGTAGGTGCAGCGCCACTCGGTGCTTGGTTCACATTTCTGGCGTTATTAACAGGTTCGATTTGGGGTAGACCTATGTGGGGAACCTGGTGGGAGTGGGGTGATCCACGTCTAACCTCAGAGCTCTTAATGCTATTCTTGTATCTTGGGTACATGGCTTTAAGAGCGTCAATACCCAATCTAGCTCAAGCCGATAAACTCAGTGCTATTCTAATCCTAATTGGCGCTATCAATATCCCGATTATTCACTTCTCGGTGGAGTGGTGGACTTCATTACACCAAGGCTCAACATTACTAAAAGCAGGCGGACCAGCAATTGCCTCATCCATGTTATACCCTTTACTTGCGATGATTATTGGCACTACATTGTATTTCGGCTCGTTACTTCTAGTCAGAACAAAAGCAGAAGTAATAAACCGTGAAAAACACTCACGCTGGGCTAAAAAAATGTTATTAGGTAATCAATTATGATTGAATTCTTTACCATGGATTATGCGTTTTATGTATACAGTTCATTGCTGGCATTTTTAAGCGTAATAATTATATGTACTAAAAATGCATTTACCCATCTTTCCAATACACTAAGTCATGTAAAAAATACTATTCAACAAATGGACAACGATAATGAAACCTAGACAACAAAGAATGCTAGCACTTGGTTTGTCCGCGATTGGCTTGATTGCGGCATCATTTCTTACGTTCAAAGCGTTTAACGAGAATATGATGTTTTTCGTTAATATTACAGATGCTGTAGAAAAAAATAACATACCCATCAATAAAGATTTTCGTGTGGGTGGATTAGTTATTGAAGGAAGCATATCCCGGCAGCCTGGTAACTTAATGATGTCTTTTGCGTTAACGGATAATATGAATAGACTGGAGGTGGAATATACGGGTGTGGTTCCGGACCTTTTCCGTGAAGGGCAAGGTGTCATTGCACATGGAAGGTTAAAAGAAAACGGTGTGTTTGTAGCAAAAACGATTCTGGCTAAACATGATGAAAATTATATGCCGCCAGAAGTTATGGAATCACTTGCAACTCATGTTGCAGAAAAAGTAAGCTCCAATAGCGACCAATGATCCCTGAAATTGGACAATTCGCTTTAATTATATCCTTGTGTTTGACGCTTTGCTTGGGTGGTTTTGGGCTTCTAGGTGCGCATAAAAATAACACTGAATTAATGTCTCTAGTTAAACCTCTTACGCATGCACAATTTATTTTCATTGTGATGGCATTTGTATCTCTTGCGTATTCTTTTCTTACTGATGATTTTTCGGTTCTATATATTGCAACTAACTCCCACAGTGAATTACCAGACCTATTTAAATTTTCAGCAGTGTGGGGCGCTCACGAAGGGTCACTCTTACTTTGGATTTTAATTCTAAGCGTATGGATGATTTTGGTCGCAAATTTCAGTAAAGCATTGCCTCGTACATTTATAGCGAGAGTCTTAGGTGTTCTTGGCTTTTTAAACTTTGGTTTTTTATTATTCACATTAGTTACCTCCAATCCTTTTGAAAGAATCTCGCCAGCACCCATGAATGGATCTGATCTTAATCCATTACTCCAAGATATCGGTTTAGCCATACATCCACCTATCCTATATATTGGATATGTCGGTTTTGCTGTAGCGTATGCATTTGCCATCGCAGCAATGCTAAGCGGTAAATTGGATCAGCGATGGGCTCGGTGGACACGGCCATGGACAACAGCGGCCTGGTTATTCTTGACTATTGGTATCGCCTTGGGCAGTTGGTGGGCTTATTATGAACTAGGCTGGGGTGGATGGTGGTTCTGGGACCCTGTTGAGAATGCATCATTTATGCCCTGGTTGATTGGCACTGCGTTAATTCACTCGCTAGCAGTTACTGAAAAAAGAGGGTTATTTAAAAGCTGGACCCTACTTTTAGCGATATCAGCATTCTCGCTTAGTCTCCTAGGGACGTTTTTGGTACGTTCTGGGATACTTATCTCAGTGCATGCCTTTGCCACAGATCCTGCTAGAGGAGTGTTCATCTTAATGCTGCTTTGCATTGTAATCGGTGGAGCACTCATACTATATGCACTGCGTGCACCAAATATGGATGAACCTATCGGTTTTAGTGCGCTCTCTCGTGAAACATTTCTTTTGTTAAATAATGTATTGTTAGTGATAGCAGCTACCTTAATATTACTTGGTACCCTATCACCACTGGTATTGGAAGTATTCAATGGTGATAAAATTTCTATCGGTCCACCTTGGTTTGAGTTAGCAATGATCGTACCGATGATTCCGCTCATATTTTTGATTAGTTTAGGTATGAATACTTTTTGGGTCGAACAATCAGCCAATAAGTTACGAAAAAAATTACAAGTACCTTTCATTCTCTCGATACTATTTGGATTAATTATCCCTATGTATTTTTATGGAAAAATTACTTTATTATTAGCGGTAGGTACTATCTCTGCACTCTGGATAATGACATCATCAGTCTTGCCACTGCTTAAACAGTGCCAGACATCGTTAGGTAGAAAATCACTAACTCGTTCAACTTTAGGAATGTCTTTAGCTCATTTTGGTCTCGGCTGCTTTGTTTTTGGTGTCACTATTGTTTCTGCATTTAACATTGAAGCAGATCGACGGCTTAGCCCGGGCGAATCAATATTTGTGGCAGGCTATCAGTATCAATTAAGAGGGCTAAAAGATGTCGAAGGGCCAAACTATCAAGCTATAGAGGCAGAAATAGACATTTTCAAAAACGGTAATTTTCTGACTCAACTTCGCCCTCAAAAAAGAACATATCGAGTCCAAAAAAGCCCAATGACCGAAGCTGGAATTGTGGCGGGCTGGAATCGTGATCTATTTGTCGCTCTTGGCGAAGATTTGGGTGATGGTTCTTGGAGTATTAGAATTCAATACAAACCAATGATTAGATGGATATGGTTTGGATGTTTTATTATGGCGCTAGGCGGTTTAGTGGCTATCACAGACCGAAGATATAGAAGACAGCCAAGCTAATTCATGAGATTACTCCACTAATGAAAAAGAAATATGCACCTATTATCGTTTTTGTACTCATGCTACCAATTTTTTTTGTTGGTTTGAGTAGAAATAAATCAGAATTACCGTCACCATTAATTGGTAAGATTGTGCCAGCTTTTGTTTTGCCATCATTAATTGACCCGGCTGTGATGATAAATCAAGCGAATTTTAATGGAAGATTCGTTTTATTTAATGTCTGGGCCACTTGGTGTGCTGGCTGCCGAGAAGAGCATGAATTTTTAATGGAATTATCTGCTCGCGATGAAATCTCAATTATCGGTTTAAACTGGCGTGATAACAGAAATGATGCATTAAATTGGCTTATTACCTTAGGCAATCCTTATGAATTGTCAGTAGAAGATAAACTAGGACGTACAGCTATTGACTGGGGGGTATATGGAGCGCCTGAAACATTCTTAATCAATCCACAAGGTGTTATATTATATAAGCATTTAGGACCTCTTACAGAGAGAGATTGGACTCTCAATTTCATGCCATTTTTAGTAACCGAGCAAACATGAAAACGATCGCATTGGTATTAGTGATATTATTTTCAACTATAGGTCATGCGATAGATAATGGACCTGCGTTTGCAGATGAAAAGTTACAGTTAAGATATGAAAAAATTATTGCTGAAGTCCGATGTCTTGTATGTCAAAACCAATCTATTAAAAGTTCTAATGTTTTTTTGGCTGTTGATTTGAGGAATGAAATAAAAAGATTATTGTCTATCGGTAAAACAGATAAGGAAATTGCTAATTACCTGGTGGAGCGATATGGAGAATTTGTACTTTATAGACCTAGATTCAGTGGTGGAAGAATATTCCTTTGGCTGGCTCCTGCTGCTTTTTTAGTTACCGGCTTATTTATGATGATTAAAATTGTAAGAAAGAAAACTTCCCTAGCGTCCGATGCAAACAATGATTAATCTATAACATGCTGTGGCTTATTTTCTTACTGATGCTAATAGTTGCAGGAGCATTTATAGTGATTCCTGCCATAAGAAGGCGGATGCTAATCTCTCGATATATCTATGCATCTGTCTTTTTTATCTGTTTTTTGACTTCAGTCATATACTATTATTTAGGTAATCCGCTGGTCATCAATAATGAATCACCAGAGATGAGCATTGATGCAATTACCGAATCACTAGAAGAGCGCCTAACTAAAAATCCAAATGATATAGAAGGCTGGAAAATATTAGCTAACACTTATTCTTTTCAAAAAGAATTTATGAGTGCATTTAATGCATATGAGAAAGTCATAGAATTAGAAGGGGGGTCAGTTGCAAAAACATTTTCTGATTTTGGCGAATCATTAGTCCAATCTGGCAACTCAGAATATTTACAAAAAGCCAATGAAATGTTCGAAAATGCTCTTCAGCTTGATATAGATGATACAAAGAGCCTATTTTATGGTGGCATTTCTGCTGTAAGCCTCGGTAAACCATTACTTGGGGCAGAAAGATGGGAAAGGTTGTTAGCGCTGTCGCCACCAAATGAGATCAGAAAGACACTGGAAGAGAAGATTAAGGAATGGAGGGGAGAGGATGACGGGATATCATCAGCTGTCACAAATGATGTATTTTCAATCCAGCTGAATATAAGCGATAAAGCCCTCATTGAACTAAATAATTATCCTAATAAAGCATTATACCTTATTGCCAGGGACCCATTAAAACCATCACCGCCCATTGCAGCGATTCGAAAACAAGTCTCACCGGGTTTAAACACTATCGACAGCTCAGCTATCATGTTGCCTGGCTTGAAATTTAGTAATTTTGAAGAAATTGAAATTATTGCTAGGGTCTCTTTATCCGGAGAGCCCTTGGATCGAGCTGGCGACTATATGGATTCAATAATAATAAAGACGATTGATAATAAATTAATAACCTTAAATATAGAATGATGAAGTAATACAAGGCGGTAAAATGACAGAAATGATTTTCGAAGACGCAACTAAGTGTTTTGCTTGTGGCCCAGATAATCCAATAGGGCTAAAGATTAGTTTTAATCTTGACGATGAAAACCACTGTTTCGGTTATTTTGAGGCAAATAACAATCATGTTGGCTACGAGGATACAGTTCATGGTGGGATAATATTTACCGCTCTAGATGACGTAATGGCTAATGTATTATATTTGAATAAAATCAAAGCTTTAACTGCGAAATGTGAGATTCGTTATAGAAATCCACTTCATGTCGGGCAAAAAATAAAATTAACAGGCTGGATAGTTTCTCAAAAAAAACGCTTGATCACGCTTAAGGCTGATGCCAGATTAAATTGTGACAACAAAATTATCGCTGAATGCGATGCAAAATTCATGCTCGTATAAAGGTATTTATGACTAATAAAAAAACACTTCTAAAGACACTCAAATTACCTTTAATTGGTGCGCCGCTCTTCATAGTGTCCGGTCCAGACTTAGTTATTGAGCAATGCAAAGCAGGCATAATTGGTGCTTTTCCAGCTTTAAATGCAAGGCCAAAGGAAGTATTGGATGAGTGGTTGTCAAGAATTACGAAAGAATTAAAAGATCATCAAAATAAACATCCGGGTAACTTGGTAGCACCTTTTGCAGTCAATCAGATCGTCCATCAAAGCAACAATCGTCTTATGCATGATATGGAGCTATGCGTTAAACACAAAGTGCCTATTGTCATAACCAGCCTCAGGCCTCCAGCGCAAGTTGTGGAAGCAGTGCACAGTTATGGGGGCTTGGTATTTCATGATGTTATTAATATCAAACATGCTAGAAAAGCAATCGAACAAGGGGTTGATGGCGTGATCGCAGTATGTGCTGGTGCCGGCGGCCATGCTGGCACCCTAAGTCCGTTTGCTCTGGTCAAAGAAATCAGAGAAATCTACGATGGCTATATAATACTTTCTGGAAGCATGAGTTGCGGTCAAGATATTCTAGCAGCTCAATGCATAGGCGCTGATCTTGCGTATTTTGGTACCAGATTTATCGCGACAAATGAAGCGAATGCGGTAGACAGCTACAAAGAGATGATTGTCGCAAGTAATGCGGATGATATTGTGTACTCTTCATTATTCACTGGCGTTCATGGTAGCTACCTAAAGGGTAGCATTACTAATGCAGGTTTAGACCCTGATAGATTAAATGACGGAGAAAAAGAAAAAATGGATTTTGGGTCAGATAATGCAAAAAGCAAAGCCTGGAAAGATATTTGGGGTGCTGGGCAAGGTGTTGGCTCTATGAAGAATATACTTTCTGTGAGTGCGCTGGTAGATCAGTTAGTTGAAGAATATAACTCAACCAAATCAAAACTTTTAGATTGATGCTGGCTTCTTTTAATTCATTCATGTTGGTTGGACTTGGTGGAGCTCTCGGGGCAATGACAAGGTACGGGCTTACGGTCATATCGAATTATTATAATGCCGTTACTGTCACCGGAACGATCCTCTCGAATACAATAGGTTGTTTTTTGATGGGTGTAATATTTCAATACGTATTTAATTTGTCTTCAGAGCCAACTAATAACATCCTTATCGAGCAAAATAGATTGTTATTTGCTGTTGGATTTTGTGGTTCATTCACCACACTCTCTGCACTGGTACTAGAAATGCATAAATTTAAAGAGATTGAAGAATATTTTCAGGCATTTATCTATTTATTTGGTACCTTACTTGCCGCATTTTTATGCTTTTACCTAGGCATGATGCTGGTTGATTACCTGATAAAAAATATATAAATAAAATTAAATATACTGTTTAAAAGTATGTTTATATGAATTTTTATCTGATAACTTAAATAGTTGAATTTGGACGAATCGGGCTACCATCAAAGAAACGCTTCAACCTGAATGGCGCTAAGTCAGTTGTACCCTTATTCTCAATCATTCTTGCAATAGCTTGACCTGCAGCAGGTCCTATACCGAATCCATGGCCACTAAAACCCGTACTTATAAAAAATCCAGGCACCTCGTCACTTTCGCAGATTATAGGGACAACATCTGGTGTAGTTTCAACCATCCCAGCCCAAGTTTCAATGATCTTAGCGTCTTTGAATTCTGGAAATATCAATCCTAAACTAGCCTCAATCTCAGCTACAACGGATTTATTAGGTGATGGGTTCAGTACTCTCATACTTTCAAAGGGAGATATTTCATCTAATTTCCATTGTTTTGGTACTTTCAACTCATCAAAAAAATCCATGCCAATTGATATTCTTAGGGCGTTAAATTCTTTCCATAATGCCCGTAAATACTTTGGTGCATACCTAAACGTAGAAGGAGTTATTGAATGGTCCAATACAGAGCCATGAGCAACAGTATAGCCACCGTCATTACGCTTCCTTATACCTAAATTCTTATCGAATATATTTCCTTTGATGGGCGAATCAACTACGTTGGTTCTTGCCACTGTCCCACGAACCCTAAGTTGCGGAACCTTAATACCCAGCGATCCACAAAATAAAGACGACCAGGCACCTGCTGCACATAAAACAATCGATGTATTGATTCTGCCATACTCTGTAACTACTGCAGATACTTTGCCTGATGAAGTTTCAAGACCGCGTACAGCACAATTAGTTAATATGGTTGCACCATTTCTTTGTGCCCCTCGCGCGATGGCCAATGATGCTTTTTGAGGTTCCGCTCTTCCGTCTGATTTCGTTATAATACCACCAACCCAATTTCTAGATGCCATTCCAGCAGCACTTTTAAGCTCACTACCTGAAATAAAATCCGTTTTAATATTATAATCTTTAGCTAAATCAACCCAGCCCTGATAGTTACTCAGCTCTTTTTCTGTGTAAGCAGTATAAAGGCAACCATCTTCACGATAACCAACATCCTCGCCAAGTTCGTTAGATAGATTACGCCAGATATCTAAACTTTTTAGCATCATTGGGATTTCTCGCTCGTCCCTACCTTGAACTCTGACCCAGCCCCAATTTCGTCCGGATTGATCGCCCGATACGTAGCCTTTTTCGCAGAGACAAACGTCAATCCCCTGCTTAGCAAGGAAATAAGCTGTTGAAACACCAACAATCCCCCCACCAATGATAACAACTTCTGCTTTGACTGGTATCTCAGCAGGTTTTATCAGTTCTTTTGTCCATGTTGATCGAACATTATCTTGTATATTCATAATGAGAGGGTTTTTATAAAAAAATGAATGTTTGTATTCAGGTAAAAAATAAAAGTAAACTTATTATATTATTATGGTAACAGTTTTTTTATTTTAGAGGTAAGTCGTAGTGCGTAAAGAATTTTTATTTCTTCTTTTATTTTTAATGTTGTCTTTGAATGGTTGCGCATCCATAGAAGAACTCGATAAATATAGCAATAATAGTCTCAATGAAATTGATCTGAATGGCAGCTGGGTATTTTCTGGAAAGTTTGAGGATAACAAACAATCGATCGAATCTGCCATCAAGCAAACCAATAACGTTAATTATCGAGGTATTAAAACTACCGGTGTTTTTGATGGCCGTAATACTTCAAAAGTTAAACGTAATTCTCGTGGCGTAGCACATTTATTTTTTGAAAATACAAACAAAATTAAAATCACTCAAACCAAGTATTCTCTCTTCATTAATTTCAATCGATCTATTGTGGAAGAATATAGTTTTGGTGAAGTGAAAAAAATTACAATCGGCAATGTAATAGCAAGAAGATCATCGGGATGGGTCAACAATGTTTATCGAATCGACACTCTTGATGATTACGGCATGAAAATCACAGAAGAATACAAGCTAGTTAATAGTTCAAACATATTAGAAAGATTATTGATCTTTAGAGATAGAGATTTAAACGAAATCAGCGTACTGCAAACTTACCAGAAAGAACCTTAAACGATCTCTTTATAACTCGATAAACTAGCGCTCAACCACAATTTATTATCACGATATTGTTCTATCAGAACCGGTAAAAATCCTAATTTCTCTGCGCACCAAAATATAGATAATTTTGATGAGCCTGATGCTTGATTTTGTATACCGATAACCTCATAGACTCCATGGTCAATAGTAATCACCTTAGTACCAAGGTTTGTGGTTTTTATTTTTTTGATTTTATCGTTTTCATACAGACTGTATTGGTTTTGAAGCTGATCGCCCAAAAGATCCATCATTAATGCGTATTTAAGCGTAAGTCGATCCTTGATGCTGTTATTTAATAATATCGTTGATTTTTTCTCATTGTCATTAATATTTACTCGATTGATTACCCAATCAAAATCGAGCGTTAATCTCTTTTTTTCTTTTGAAAGTGTATCTAAAGAATAAAAATAATTGGGCTTAAGATTATATCCTTCAACGAAGAACTTAGAGGTTGACGTTAGTGTGCCCTTTAAAAAAACACTCGCTACACCAGTTGTCTTTATAAAGTCTTCAGCAAAAAAATTAACGCCATCCGAAGTCTTTAAAGATGTTTTCAATTCGGCAGTAAAACCTTTTATGTCTACTTTGTAATTTGCCTCATGAGCTTTTAATGCGAATTGTTCTTCACCAAAAGAGGGCGCCACTAAATAACCAAGTAACAAATTCATAATCAAAAAGTGAAGTCCAAATCTATTTATTTTTTTTCTAGTGCTAATCATTAGATATAAATCCTTTAACTTCCCTCATTAGATTATTCATTTCATCTTGAACTTGCTGCCGATGCTCTTCAAGTTCAATCAACGAGCATTGCTTGAGTATATAATGAGGCGCACCAACAGCAATAACCACTTTTGAAAATGGCTTCGGAATCATGAAATTATCCCATCGGTTCAGACGCCATGCACGATCTGAAGCGCAAGAAATAGGAATAATTGGTGCTGAACCTATTTTTGCCATTAGTGCCACGCCAATCTTAAACTCATACTTTGGCCCAAGTGGGCCATCCGCAGCTGTTACTATTGAAATTCCTTCCTTCATTATTTTATGAATACCCATCATTGCAGAGGCTCCAGTTCTAACCGCGGAGCCTCTAATAACATGCGCGCCCCATGAACGAGCAATTTTTGCAGGAACCTCGCCATCTACCGAAGGTGAAACTATAAATCCACCCTTGAAACCTTTTTTGAGCCATTTTGAAATCAGTGTTAAGCAAACAAAGCTATGCTCATGCCAATAACAAGGGGCAGTTGTTCGTTTATTTCTTATTAGGTCTTCAATTACATCAGATCCGCGGATCACTTTAACCTTGTAGGTTCTAATTAAGACTTGTATAAAAAATTTCAAAATAGGAAGACTGAAAAAATAATAAACGCGTCGACCAATCGAGAGATGACGCTTGCCGTGATAAGCAGATGGCGAATTAGAATAATCTTTATTATTATCTATCATTATTTGCCCTATAATTTTTCATAGTTAAATTATCAGTTTCAGTGATTGAGCACTCAATGTAATATCAACATTAGATATTATAATTCACTTTACCCAATCCATGAAAAAAACTCTTAAAATTAAATCGTGCCCGCAAGTCAGTGATCTTAAAATAGATATTGATGTTAATGCATCAACTCTAAACGAATTAACAAAACTACAACACCAATATGGAAATATTTTTAAAATTAATTCAAATAAGGATACGTCTTCTTATTTTATAAATGACCCTACTTTAATAAAAGAATTATTAGTAAAGAATCACTCAAATTACCGTAAAGGACCGGGTTTTGAGAGAATTAAAATGCTACTTGGTAATGGCCTTATTGTAAGTGATGGTCAAACTTGGCGACGAGCAAGAACAATGATTCAGCCTACCTTTGCTAGGCAAAATATACATAAATTAATCCAGAAGATGATTTCTTGCTCAAAAAATAGAGCCACCGCATGGGACGCTCTCATCGAAAACAAGCAGTCAGTTAATATCACTAAAGAGATGAGTGAATTTGCACTTGAGTTAATTTTAAAATCAATTTTTGGTGAAGATTACGAGAATTTGATTGATGAAAATGGTGAAAACCCATTTTCTTTTTTAAGTAAGGATACGACTAGAAATCTATCCGTGGTTATGAAAATGAGAAATCTAAGGCAAACGTTATTATCAATAATAACGATACGACGTAAACAGGAAAATACTGAAGATTATGATTTTTTGACGATGTACCTCAACGCGTCAGATAAATTAGGAAATAAATTTACGGATATAGAGTTAATTGATGAAATTATTACTTTAATTGTTGCCGGCTATGAAACTTCAGCCGGAACACTAAATTGGGCGTGGTATTTATTGTCGACTCAACCCGATGAATTAGAAAAGCTATATCAAGAATCACAACCGATATTTGAAAAACTAAACGATTTAAACCATGAAGCTATTAACTCCATGCACTTTACACAAGCAGTTTTAGAGGAGACATTAAGGTTATATCCACCTGTATGGTTATTTTCTCGTCGATCAACGAATGACGATCAATTGGGTGGCTATGAAATTGCTGTTAATTCTAATTTATTTGTATCACCATATATATTGCATCGAAGCAAAGAGTTCTGGGATAATCCTAATAGATTTAACCCAGGTAGATTTATCAATAGAGATGGAGCAAAGGTTGTTAATATGGCTTATTTCCCATTTTCTCTTGGACCTAGACGTTGCCTCGGTGAGTATTTTTCATTCCTAGAAATGAAAATTCACTTAGGTTACCTTATTAGTAAATATCGTATAGTTGATTCTCAAAAAAATAATCCAAAATTAAACCTAGGGATCAACTTAAGATCCAGTGATGATATTTTTTTACAACTAGAACGTAGATAATAAATATGTTGAAAAAATACAATACATTAATTGATCTGCTTAGTGACCAGAAAATCAAATCAGGTTTTATCAATTTCATTGATATAAATTCAAACGAAGAATCCATCACATTTGAAGAGTTTTGGTCTAAAGCAAGATATTGTCTTGGTCATCTTCAATCACAAGATATAAAGCCCGGCGATGAATTGATCATCTGTACAAAGTCGAATATAAAATTTCTTACTACTTTCTGGGCTGCAATTATTGGGGGGATAATACCTGTTCCTCTGGCTGTTGGAATAAGCAACGAACATCGAAGTAAAATATTAAAAATACTTACCAGTCTAAAAAACCCCAACCTAGTAACTGATGGCAAGGTTAATGAAAGATTAAAAATTTTTATTGAGACTGAAGGCTCTTACCTTAATTGTAAATCGATCATTGATAGGGCCATTATTGAACACGAAAGCACTATTGAAGGAGATATCTATGAAGCTAAGCGTGATGATATCGCTTTCATTCAATATTCTTCTGGATCAACTTCAGATCCAAAAGGAGTCGTGTTAACCCACAAAAACCTAACCTCAAATATTTATGCCATTGGTGAAGGATTGAACCTACAGTCAGATGATATTGGTTTGAGTTGGATGCCATTAACTCATGATATGGGATTAATTGGCACGCATATGACGCTGTTTTCAGCTGGCTTGAATCATCACATAATGGATACTGATCTTTTTATAAGACGGCCTTTGCTATGGCTTGCAAAAACAAATGAATATCGAGCCTCCATCCTTACTTCACCAAATTTTGGGTACAAACACTTCCTCAAGGTATTTAAACGTAAATCAACAGAAGAATTAGATTTATCCTGCGTCAGGCTACTCATAAATGGAGCTGAATCTATTTCTGTCGCTATTTGCAATGAATTCCTGGATGCCATGAAAAACTTTAACCTTGATGCAACAGCCATGTTTCCCGTTTATGGATTGGCTGAAGCCACATTAGGAGTAAGCTTCCCAGAGGCGGGGAGACATTTTGAGTTCATTGATCTTGATAGAAGATTCTTAAACACAGGGATTCAATGCAAAAAATCTATTCATAAAAATGACAGTAACTCCGTTTCTTTCGTTAAACATGGATTGGCTATTAGAGATTGCACTTACAAGATAACTGATAATGAAAATAATAATCTCCCCAATGAATTCATTGGCAATATAAAAATTAAAGGTCTGAACGTAACTCAATCTATTTATCTTGATACTAATAAAACAAAAGAACTATTAGATGATGATGGTTGGATGGATACTGGTGATTGTGGCGCAATTGTTGACAATCAATTAATCATTACCGGTAGAAAAAAGGAAATTGTAATTGTTAATGGTCAAAATTATTACCCACAAGATCTTGAGGATATTATTATTCGTGGTGGCAATTTTGATCTAGGAAAAGTTGTTGCGTGTGGAGCTATAAATACAATATCGGGAATGGATGAATTATTGGTGTTTGTTCTATACAAAAGCGATCTTTCTATATTCAGAAAAATAGCAGATCAAATACGACGAATTATCAGTCAAGAAATTGGTCTCGAAATTGATCATGTCATTCCTATCAAAAGAATCCCAAAAACAACCAGTGGTAAACTTCAAAGACTTAAACTTGCTAAACAATATTTGAATAGCGAGTTTAATGAGGTACTGATCACAAAACATAAAGAGATGCCAAAAGAAATAGACATTGTCGATGATGATGTTTTGAAACAACTGCTAATTATTACCAATGAACACGCTAAAGAGTTCACGATCAAATCTGGTGATAATCTCTTTGAAGTTGGCATTAGTTCACTCACTCTGACAGAGATCATGATGGCCATTGAGGAACTTTATCCCAATATGGTAGATATTGAAGATGTATTTGAGCATCCAGATCTAGATAAACTATCATTATTCATTAAACACAAAATCAAAAACAATTGATTTTACTGAACATCAAGCATGAACATTACTGACTAAAAATTGTTACAAAATATCCGTAAAATAGCATATTAATGGGTATTATTTCCCATATAACGTAAAAAAGATGGTTTTTCAGTAGAGATCTCTAATAAATTTGTTACACTCAGTTACAAGTATTACAATTTATTGTAATACAAAAACGTTAAATTGTGATTTGAACTATGTTTCATCAATCCTAAAAAGGGGATAAATATGGATGTCGGAAAAACAATAAAGCAAGTAGCAGCAGTAGTAGCATTAGTATCTGCATTCGCAGCATTACCACAAGAAGCTTTGATCTTGTGCGTATTGGGTCTGGCAGTTGGTTACTATATGTCAGAAGGCGATACAGTTCGTGTCTTGGTAATAGCAGCAGCATTGAATGTTGGTGGTGTAGCCGGTGGAGCTGATGCAATTCCTACAATAGGACCGATGATCGGTGATATTTTAGGTGCTATGGGTGCCGTATATACTGCAGCAGCTGTAACAATGATTGTAATGGGTGTTGTTAATCGTTTAAAACCCTGAATAATTATTAATAGCAATATATTAAGCCCGCATTATGCGGGCTTTTTTTTTGATGTTATGATCTGAATTACTATGATAAATAATAAAATATTATACCTATTCCTCTTGCTATTTACCGCCTCGACAACTTGGTCTGAGACATTCGAAATTGGAGGTCTTTATACCTACCATTATCATGATGGTAGGTATGCTGATTGGGGTGATTATGCTCGTGTTTCGGCCCTTATGGCCATTGAAGACATTAATAAAAATAATTTTTTGGGTGACAGTGATCAATTAAATATGAGTCCAGAGAACCTTATTGATTATCATTGCTGGCCAAGTAATGCTGCTGTAATGGCTGAGACGCTTATTAAGAAAAATATCTTAATCTTAACTGGAACTGATTGCAGCAGCCCGGCTGTTGAAATTGCAAAGGTAGCTTCAGAATATAAAATACCAGTGATATCAAATGGCGCTAATGCATCCAGCCTCTCAAGCAAAGAAAACTACCCATGGTTTATTAGAGTGGTAACTCCAAGCGAAGAGTATGATAGATACTTAATAGAACTTGCTGCTCATTTTAAAGTAAAAGAAATAGCTTATTTTTATACTACCGATGCTTGGGGTCTAGGTGCTAAAAAAGTTGTGCATGAATCTGTAAAAAAGAAAAACATTATTATTAAAAAAGAATTTGGATTTGAACGCGACACCAATCAAACGATGATCAATAAGTACATGCAGGAAGTAAAAGAAGCAAATATCAAACATATTGTTGTGACTGGACCAACTCCAGACACAGCCAGAGTATTTAGAGCTATTGGTGAATATGGCTTAAATAAAAAAGGCAACACAATATATGCCACTGAAATGATTTCTGCCGATGAAGCATTGGATGTCGTAAAAGGCAGTAAAGGTTACTTTGCACCGATGACATTACTTTTAAAAACTAAACAGCTTGATAAGTTCAAGCAATCACTTGAAAAAAAATTAGGAAAAGATGTGGACGTTAATTCAAAGGCATTTTTTTATGGCGCATTAAGTTATGATCACATCATGACAATTGGGCACGCTATAAAAATCATGAAGGACAATGATATTGAAGTTTCCAGAAAAAATCTTATGCCTTATCTTCGAAATGTTGATTTTCAAGGCGTAACCGGAAGAGTCTATTTTTCAAAAATCACTAATGATCGTATCAATATGCCGCTCCAAATCGTCAATAGTCATGGCTTAGATAAGCTAACAGGAACGGTAAAATTTGAATCTATAGCGACAGCTACATCAGATGGCGGTCTTATTATTGATAATTCGAAAATTTTACTACCCGGATATAATTCTTTAGTTAAGTAAAGACTTGATTATTTACTTTGTTATCGTTACTCAGGTAGAAAAAATGATTAGATTAGGATCACCATAGGGTCATGAGTGAAATTTCCCGACGAAACTTCATCAATGGAACGCTGCTGACAGCGAGTAGCTCCTTATTGCCTTTTACAGTTGACAGTCAGGCTGCAATGGCTGCAATGGATCCAACCTACTATCCACCTGCACTTACCGGGCTTCGAGGCAGTCACCCGGGGTCGAACGATCATGCACACACACTTGCCTGGGCAGGGCGCGTGGATGCAAAATCGATGACAAAGCCATCTGAAACCTACGACCTGGTAGTTGTTGGTGGTGGAATAAGCGGGCTAGCTGCTGCTTATTTCTTCCAGCAGAAGCATGGCGCGAACAAAAAGATTCTGATTTTGGATAATCACGACGATTTTGGTGGCCATGCTAAACGCAATGAACATGTGATTAATGGCAAAACCTCCATCGGCTATGGTGGATCCCAGAGTATTATGAATCCGAAATATGCTAGCCAGGTGGTTCTTGATTTGCTTAAAGATATTGGCGTCGACTTGAAGCGTTTCACAACAGCCTATGACATGGGCTTCTTCAAACGCCATGGCATGGGTGGTGTTACTTACTTCAATGAAGAAATTTTTGGTGAAGACAAGTTGGTTCAACACCCTTACTGCAACTACCCGAACTACGTCGAAGGACTATTAGGAGGTAGACTTTCGCATGAAGCAGCGGCTGCCCAAGCACCGCTAAGCCAAAAAGGCAGAGAGCAGTTGCTTCGAGTGCTTAATGGCGGTTTACACACTCTAGGCGTGCAGGAAACGGATCTACAAAACTACATAAATAGCCATTCCTATTTCGATTACTTGCAAAAAACGCTCGGCGTTGATGATCCAGGGGTGTTGCGAATGGCTAGACATTCCGGATTAGACTGGGGAAACTTTAGCACCGAACTGATGTCTATAGCCGAAGCTAAGAGTTGTGGTGCAATGGGCTTTCCTCCAAAAGCAGTTTATGACGAGGACAATCCTAACATTTATCATTTTCCTGATGGCAATGCTGGTGTGGCTCGAGCCTTGGTAAAGAAATTGATTTCCGATGTTGCTAAGGGGCATAACGCGGAAGACCTGGTTCTGGCTCGTTTCAATTACGCCAAATTGGACAGGCCGAGTAATTCCGTTCGCTTGCGTCTTAATAGCACTGTTGTGAATGTAAAACATGGCGGTGACCCTGCCAGTGCCAGTGAGGCATTGGTCACCTACATTAATGACAATCAGTCACTCCAAGTAAGAGGCCGTAACGTCGTGATGGCTTGTTACAATATGATGATTCCACATTTAGTTTCAGACCTTCCAGGAGAACAGGCAGCGGCATTAAGATCGCAAACCAAGAGTCCTTTTGTGTACACTTCGGTCGGCTTGAGGAATTGGCACGCAATGAAGGATTCTGGCATTGGAATGGCTATGTCACCAGGCAATATGCACCAGGCTGTGCTGATGGATTTCCCTGTAAGTATGGGTGGATATAAATTCACCGAATCACCCGATAAGCCGTGCGTTATCCAAATGATAAGCTGTCCTTTTGGCACATTCGGTGCACCTCCTAGAGAACAGTTTCGAGAAGCGCGTTACCGGATGTTGTCAATGCAATTCGATGACTATGAGCAGGAAATCCGGCGCCATCTCAGTGGTATGCTTCCAAAAAACTTGTTCAACTTCAACCGCGATGTGGCGAGTATCTCCGTTAACCGTTGGGCTCACGGTTATACTTTCGCTGGCCCGGGAGATTCGGTACGCATAGGTCGGCAACCGTTCGGTCGTATCACCGTGGCTAACTGTGACTCAGCGCCCGGAGCTGACGCGAAAACTGCGATGATGATGGCACATCGTGCTGTTAATGAACTCGGTTAAGCCATTAATGATGTCTAGATTCTGTTGCTTACTAGCTATAATTTTTATTCATAACACTCTCCAAGCAGAAATATTCGATCTCGGTGGAATGTATACCCAGCATTACCGCGATGGACGATATGCTGATTGGGGAAGATATTCCCGAATCGGCGCTCAAATTGCTATCAACAAGATCAATGAAAGCAAGATGCTTGGAGAAGATAAACTCCGTATGATGCCAGAAAATATCATTGACTATCATTGCTGGATTGAAAATGTTGATGCCATGGTTAAAACTTTAAAAGAGAAATCCATTATCGCCATTACAGGTGCTGAATGCAGTGATCCAGCTGAGATCATGGCTAATCTTGGGGCATTATATAAAATACCCATTATCTCCTATGGGGCCAATGCTTCAAAACTCTCGTCCACTTCGAAATATCCATGGTTTGCTAGAGTAGTCTCACCCAGTGAGAAATATGAAGGATATTTGATTGAACTTGCCGCTCATTTCAAAGTAAAAGAAATCGCTTATCTACATACAATCGATGCTTGGGGCGAGGGAGCGAATAGAGTTATTCAGTCTGCAGCATACGAGCATGATATAGAGATAATAAAGAGATATTCTTTCGCCAGGGACACAGACCAGGTCGTTTTCGATGCTTATATAAAAGAAATAAAAAAATTAGGTATCAAGCATATTGTCATTACCACGCCAACACCGGATACCGTAAAAATATTTAAATCATTACATAGATATGGAATGAATATACCAGGAAATACACTCTATGCAGCCGAGTTAATCTTGGATAATGAGCATTTAGATGCAGTTAGAGGGTCGATTGGTTATTTCGCACCAATAGCGAAGCTATATAGAACTGACGTTTTAAATACCTACATTAATGATTTTAAGGTTTATTCGGACGAGAGCGTAGACATCGAATCAGGAAATTTTATATATAGCGCATTAAGTTATGATCATATCATGTTGATTGCTAACACTATTAACTTAATAAAAAAGAAAGAAAAAGAAATCAATCGCACTAATATTCAAGAATTTATTAGAAAGGTCAATTTTAAAGGTGTCTCTGGAAATATTTCTTTCTCTTCTGATTCAAATGACCGACTTGATATGCCGCTTCAAATCATGAATAGTCATGGAGCTAATATAGAAGGTGAAATGATTTTCGTTCCAATAGCAGAAATTAATCAAAAAACTGGTCAACTTGAGGTATATAACGATAAGATACTATGGCCAGGAAATACAAAAGAAAATCCATAATGAGAAGGGCATTATAAATCATGGAAGAAATCAAACCATCTAAGAAAAGTGATCGACTATTAGGTCTTAATCAAAAGATTGATCGACGTGATTTTTTAAACTCATCATTACTTGGCGCAGGAAGCATTCTTTACTCTATGTCCGCTCCTTCTATGCTATCTGCAAATGAATCGTTACCTAATCAAGTCACAGATAATTGGTATGGTTACGGTGGTGTTGGTGACTCTAAAACATCTCATGGTAATACACCTGACATATTAAAAGCGGCACATGCTGTTCGGGATGGACTATTAAATTCTGATAGAGCAAAAACTATAACAGCAAGTGAAGATTACGATTTGGTTATTGTAGGGGGAGGGCTATCTGGCTTAGGTGCTGCACAAAGACTAATGGAGAGAGATCCAAACAAGAAATGCCTTATCTTAGATAATCATCCCATTTTTGGTGGTGAAGCAAAAAGAAATGAATTTGAGATTAACGATCAAATCATTACTGCACCTCAAGGATCGAATGGTTTTTACTATGGTACTCAAATTGATTTTGATGAGGATCGAAAATACATTGATCTTTTGGGTGTTCCTGCGGATGACTTTACGTATGGTGAAATGGAAAATAATCCCAAGGAAATGGTGTTTGCTCAAGATCACTATGATGTCCAATTATGGGCAGAAGAATATATTTCTAAAGGTCATTTTGTTGACGGGCAATCACACAATGTTAAACCTCACTGGGTCAATAACCCATGGAAAAATAATTTAAAGGATTACCCTGTTTCAGACAAAATTAGACAAGATTTACTTACTTGGAAACACACCACCAAAATGCCAGCATCGGACACCAAGACCAAGGCCTGGCTAGATAACATGACTTATAAAGATTATATTGAAAAAGTAATGGGTCTCGATGAAGCTGTAACAAAATTTGCTGATCCAGTCATTGCTAGTGCTGGTGGCATGGGCTGCGACGTAATGTCTGCTTATACAGCTCAATTGCTTGGCATGTATGGTGTCGCTCCAGATGAACCTATTAAGCCTGAAAACCGGCATAGTTTTCCCGGTGGCAATGACGGGTTTGCAAGACATTTTATAAAATATTTAATTCCCAAGGCGATTCAAGGTGGTAACAATTTCCAGGATATTATGCAAAAACCCATTAATTTTAAGGCACTTGATCATCCTGATAACTCAGTTAGATGTCGACTAAACAGTAATGTCATGGATGTAACGCATGTTAATAAAGCTGGTAACTCTGAATCGGTTCATGTCACATATTATAATGATGGAAAACTCATTAAGGTTAACGCGAAAGCAGTCGTTATGTCTTCTGGTGGTTGGATCAACAAACACATCATCAGTGATCTACCTAAAGCTCATTATGATGCTTATGCAAAATTCAACCATGCTCCTATGTTAGTGGCTAATGTGGCACTTACTAATTGGCGTTTTCTTCATAAACTAGGGATTACCGCTTATCAATGGACCGGAGGATTTGGATATCACACCAATATCAGGAGACCCATGCATGTAGGCAGCGATAAGCCTACATTAGATCCTGACACCCCCATAGTATTAACATTTTATGTATCATTCGAAAAAGCAAATTTAGGGTTTACGCCGCAACAACAGTCTCGAATTGGTCAAAATGAATTACTTTCAAAATCCTATATTGATTACGAACGAGAAATTAGGCAGCAAATGTTAAAAATGTTTGGTGGCAGTGGCTTTGACGTAAAGAAAGATATTGCTGGGATCATCTTAAATAGATGGGGTCACGGATATGTAACTCCAACGCCAGGTTTCTTTTTCGATAAGAATGGTGGTCCAGGGTATGCTAATATCATTAAAACAACACCTCATGGTCGAATCTCTTTTGGACATTCCGAGGTCAGGGGCTACCAACATTGGGGGCCTGCAGCTGCAGAAGGAGGGAGAGCTGTAGATCAGGTTTATAATTATTTATAAAAGAAAATGATTAGCTTTAATTATATATATCCATTCCTGTTTTCCTTAATCTTTATTGGTAGCTTTGGTGTCGCCTCTACAAATGAGACATTCGATGCAAAAGAAGTCATTGAGCAATATGGGTCTGACTTCTCAGATAAAAATTTAAAATCATTACGAACTATCTATAAGCAACATTTAATCGAGGCCAATTATCCAGTTCCAACTATAGCCAGAGACGCCTCTTATGGCGATCACCCACTTCAAAAGCTAGATATCCACTTACCAAATAATCCATCTTCAAAAAAACTACCAGTTGTTGTATTTGTTCATGGTGGCGCCTTTGTAAGAGGTGATAAAAGTGATCATGAAATATTTGATAATGTCCTAAATTATTTTACTAGAAATGATGTCATTGGAATTAATATCAACTATCGGCTAGCACCAAAACATAAATGGCCCAGTGGTCCTGAGGACATTAGTGCAGTAATTGAATGGATTCATCATAACGAAGAAAAGTACGATATAGATAAAAATAAAATATTTCTAATGGGTCACTCGGCTGGAGCTGCTCACGTTGCTGCGTATTCGTTTAATGAATCATTACAATACAATAATGGCAATGATGGCGTCAGTGGTTCGATTCTTTTGTCAGGTGTATATGCTGAGAGTAGTGACACGTCAAAGAATGTTTATTATGGTTATGGAAAAAATAATATGCCAATTGATTATTTGGACGGAAGATTCATACCATTATTTATTATTGATGCTCAGTACGATAGAATGTTAATGCAAGCTGAAGCTATAAATCTTATTCAAAATGTTTGCAAAAGAGATGGTATTTGCCCAAATCACAAACAAATACCCGGTCATAATCATTACTCAATGATGTACCATTTTAATACACTGGATGAGTCGATTGCTCCGGATATATTGGCTTTTATCAGTCAATATAAAATCAACTAATGGAAAAGACCTTACACAAAGATCATTACACTCAATCTAATTGGTTTACTGAGGAAATTAATCATATTTTTCACAATGAGTGGGTCTGTGTTGGCAGTGAGCAAGACCTTAGGGAAAATGGTGATTACAAAATCATAGATTTTTACGGTGAGAGCATAATACTGCTTAGAGATAATGACGGGCAATTAAATGCGTTTATAAACCTCTGTAAACATCGTGGCTGTGAATTACTAGATACTCAAGGAAGTGATTTATCTGGTCACCTTAAAAATAAGATCAGATGCCCTTATCATTCCTGGACTTATAATCTGAAAGGGCACCTTATTAATGCACCGCACCTAGATATTGATCTTAATGATACTAAATTCCATTTAAATAACGTCAAACTTCAAACATGGATTGGTTTTATTTTTTTAAACTTGAATCCAGATGCCTTAGATCTAAAACAACATCTTGAAAGCAAAATCGAACAATTTTCACGGTACCCTTTAGAGCAATTAATACCAAAAGTACATATTCCTTATGAGATAAAAGCAAATTGGAAAGTTCTGCTAGAAAACTATAACGAATGCTATCACTGTGCTGGAGTTCACCCTGAGCTTTGCAACATCGTACCCGCATTCAGAAAAGATGGTGGTGCCAATCTAGAGTGGGAGGAGGGCGTGCCTCATAGAGAAGGGGCAAATACATTTACTTTATCAGGTGTTACTAATAGAAAGCCATTTCCAGGTCTTAATGACTTAGAAAAAGAAAGACATTTTGGCCAGGCGCTCTATCCGAATTTTCTCATAAGCCTGTCAATGGATCATGTCGCTATTTTTATACTTCATCCAATCTCAGAATCAACCACAAAACTTGATTTTTATATATTATTTCATCCAGATTCTATAAATGATGATGAATTTGATCCAAGTGATGCAGAAGATTTTTGGAGCTTAACAAATAAGCAAGACTGGAAAATTTGTGAAAAAGTCCAAAGAGGTATGCAATCAAAGACCTTTAGCAAAGGTTATTATGGAAAAATGGAAGATGAGAATCTTGATATTAGAAAATACATCTCTGAAAAATTAAATATAAATATCTAATTGGAATTTGTATTAATAGAAAAGAAGTAGGCTCAATGAATTTAATGAATGGTTTGATTACCAGGTATAAAAAAGAAATAGAGTTTAAAGAAATTCAGAGAAAAGGCATGAATATTACAAGTAATAATAAAGAGTAATCTATGGGTTTGTCGATGTTAGCTTTATCAAATCATTAAACCAGCCTTCAACAACTGTTAGGGTTATTTTTTTATCTATCATATCAACAGAATTATCATACAAATCTGATGACTCACTATCTGGGGTAGAAATCATAATAAACCTATCGTTGATTGAGTCATAATCCCAAGCTGGAAAAGTAAGATGATTCTCAACAATTGTATGCTCAAACAATAATTCTGGCTCGTTCAAGTTAAAAAAAGATGTATCTTCATTGTCAAAAATCTCATATTTAACCTTATAGATTTTATTGCCACTATGAAAAAATAAGTCATTACTATTTGCAGACCATATAGGGCTTAAGGCATCTTTTGCACTCACTTGCCATTTACCATTATTTATTTCTGGGTAAGGTCTAATATAAAGTTGATTTGAGCCTGATTCATTGCTGATATATGCAATCCAGTTACCGTCATATGATATTGACGGTCTTGCCCACCAGACTTCCTCTGAGCTTGATGAAAGGTTGAGTTTTTTGGCTTTCAATTCAGAATCATTATCATCATGAAGACTAAGGGACCAAATGCTATTATTTACACCCATAACTCCAGCAGTTTCTACGTCCGCTAAAAAAAATAGTTCATCGCCAACAGGAGAAACGGACTGCAATAAATAGGACCTGAATTGATTGATATTACTGTATATTTGTTGATCTCTTCCTGCACCATCAGATGAAACTTGTCGAATACTGCTACTAAAATTTGCATCTAAATCGATATCTTGAGCATCATTAGAAAAACCCGAGATAGAAAAATTATTCGTATAGATTATATTTTTTCCATCAGGATCCCAACGAGATCGATCAGAGCGACCATTAAATGTTCTTCGACCAGTTGTATTCTTATCAAAGTCATAAACCCAGATATCTGCATCTGAGCTATCATAATGAGTGTAACTCAGCATTTTACTATTGGGTGACAAGGATACTTGACCAAACCTTCCTTCAATAGGTAATGACTGAATAACCTCGCCTTTTGAGGAGACGATATCGATTTTTAAATTAGATGCTACTGCGGTATCTGAACCCTGAAGATATATGAGTCTGCCATTGTCAGACACAGAATAAGCCGCACTACCGAGTATTCCGTTTGTCTGAATACTTTCAACTAATTGCATCTCTTTACCGCTTGTTTTTAAATTTTGTGGGTTAAATTTTACACCCCATAACGATGAGTCTCTTACAAAGATTATATGATTTATTGATGGTAAAAAACGTGCGTTATATGCATTTGGGATTACAGTTTCATGATCACCTGTAACCGAATTATAGAGTAATATATCTGAGTCATTGTTAGCAGCAACAAGAGAAGAAGAAGATACGATTATATTTTGATTATCTGGCAGCATTTGTGGCCACCGATATATACGATTATCTAATTTGTCAAAATTATAAACAGTTTTTTGTTCACCTGTCTCAAAATTCTTAGTCCAAAGTAAATCACCGGAGCCAGTAAATATTACAAATTCTTCTTGTATATCATAACCACTGGTTCTTCCAAGGCGTGTTTTAAGTACGGTTTCAGGTGACCCACCGGTTATTCTTATTTTTTTTAATATTCCTGAATCAAAGTAAGAGATCCATTCATCATCATCAGTAAAATCTAAAATGCCATGAACGTCAGTACCCCATGAATATTCAGTTAGAAGCATTGGTGGATTAATGCTCCATAAATCTCTTATATAAATATTACTTGAGATTTCTTTATTTATTGAATAAGCAACATATTGGCCGCTATTAGAAATTGATATTTCAGTAAATAAGCCCCATTCATTTGATGAAGATTCGCCTAAATTCAGATCAAATTTAGATGAATTGTTATTAATGGTATTAAGTGATGTACCCAGATCTTGGTAGTTCCTTTTTGGCACATAATCAAAAACATAAGGTGAGACATAGAAAGCAAAAAGACCGACTATAGCAATACTAAATAGAGAACCAATTAATATGGTTCTTTTTGGCAAATTATTAGTTGGTTGCAAATCACCTTTAGTGTTTAACTTATCTGAAGTAAGGTCTGATGCCCACGCAATCAAACATGCAATAGGGAAGCCTATCAGTATAAGAAAAAGAATTATTTGAGCAACCCATATGGGGGCACCAATAGTTGGTAAAATAGCATCCTGCACCTGAAGCAAAATCCAACAAACAACCCCATAGGCTGTTGCGACTTTGACAACATTACTATTTTTTATTTTATCCCAAATGCCATTCATATTTAAAGCCCAAAATTACCAGCAAATATTAGTGATAACCTAAACTATCATAGTGATTAATAATTTATCTAACAAATACAAGTAAACTGAATATTATTGCTTAACCACCCAAAATTATGTGAATTATTAACCTATAATAATATTTATAATTAAACATAACTACTACTGAAGAAAGTAATATGTTAAAAATACTTAGGAATTATATTACGAAAGGCAAAAGTGCAGTCAATATAGATTTTACACAACAGTAAAGAACATTTATAAAAACCACCTACAGTTTGCCCATCTATTATCACTTCTTATATGCGTATAATGTATATTATGTTAAATAGAATAAATATTAAATAAATGTTAGAAGAAATCAGAATAGCTTTAATAGTCTATATATGTGCTCTCCTGCCAATATATTTGCTCGTATTTAAATTTAAACGTCACCCGCAGATCAAATGGTTGCGTTCAATATATATTTTTAGCTTTGTAATGTGCTCACTGGGATGGGAATTATGGTTTACTTATGCCTTAGTTGATGGCTTCCCAGTTGATATGCGTCGATCTGAATTATTAAATACAATCATTCCAATTAATATTAACTGGTTAGTTAATTCACTTGCAGATGCCGGTGCAATTTGCATCGGCGGGATAATACTTATAAAACTTACAAGTAATAATAATGACGTTTTTAAAAAATGGAATTGGTTATCTTTTGCATTATTAGGAGTATTTACTATTGGTCAAAACTTATTTGTCGAAATGTTTTTATATTTTGATCAATTATCAATTGACAAACCCTTGTCTTGGGCTCCATTCTCGCCATTTGGGAGCTTTTTTAACCCTGTGTTGATGGAATACGGTGAAAGATCAATATTACTGCAAACTCAGGTACCGTGGCTGATAATGACACCTGCACTTTATGCCTACTCAATATTTACATTCAAAAGATTGCATAGAAATACAATTTTATAGTTTGAGTAACATAAAACCATCAAAAAACGACTCTAGCTCTTGGAATCCGTTCAATGGCAGGATATTTGCTACATGCTGATCAGGCCTAACCACAACCATGCACCCAGTTTCACGATTTATACCTCTTGAGTTATAGATATCATTGTCTGGAATAGGGCTAAAAACTTTTTCGTAATCTTTAAGACTATATTTACCTTTGGTCGGCAATAAAAAGTCATGGAGATGCTCAATCGATAAGTCATCACGACACTGCAATATTGTATATATATCGATAACTGAATCAATATCACTTCCGTCTGGCGTATATCTTTTTATAGGTGAATCCTCTGATTTTGATAAATATTCAAAGAGCTGGTGACAACTAGACCTAGAATCCATCGGATTCTTTATGTCACCAAATATGAATATTCGCCACCGCCCATCGGCTTTATTAAGGTGGCCAAGGTGTAAGCAACGCCCATCTGCTAGTCGTTTTACTTTTTTAGAATGAAACCGCTGACCTACAATAAAGCCTTTTGCTAGATCTTGGTATTTAGGTTTGGCGCTGATCAAGGACGTTCCATACTTAATACTGGTACCAGCAATAAAACCAGTTTGTTTAGTAAAATAATCTTTTATAGCCTCTGTATTGGCATTCTTATCGACAACCTTTATCTTATGCTGCTGTTTGCCAGCCACTAATTTTGTAAAATCTTTGTCCAGAGTGATAAGGTCCTGAGCAACAGCTCTTCGTTCTTGAGAGTATGTATTAAGAATTTGTGGAACACTCCGATTAAGTATTACAGAAGCTAATTTCCAGCCTAGATTGAACGTATCATGTATTGACACATTCATACCTTGACCTGCTTTAGGGCTGTGCGTATGACATGCATCGCCAGCTATAAAAGCTCGAGGGTGACTATACTCTTCCTTTTTTGGGATTAAATTATCAAATGATTCTGCGACTCGTTGCCCTATCTCATAAACCGACCACCAAGGCACTTCTTTTATAGTTAATTCATAGGGGTGAAAAATACGTTGGGCTGCAGCTATGAGCTCCTCAAGACCGATATTTGAATTAGCGGCTCTCTGGTTTAGTTCTAATTGTTCAAGCTCAATATATAAACGTACCAGATAACCACCTTCACGAGGCACAATTAAAATTGATCCTGCATTTTCAGATTTGATGAATGCTTTGACTCTTATATCAGGAAAGTCTGTTACAGCTAATGCATCCATCACACCCCAAGACTTATTCGTTGAATCGCCCTGTAATGGTATTTCTAAGCATTTTCGCACTTTACTTCTAGCCCCATCACAACCGACTATATAACGAGCTTTAATCGTTTCAATGTTACTTTTTTTATTCTTATCGATGCTCTCAATCGATGCTTCTACAGGGAAACCACTTAAATCATTGCAACATTTCTCATCAATACTTACGTTTACTAAACGAGTGTTATAAGCGGGCTCAAGCTGTGCAGCTGAATTTCGCATACCGCCCAAAAGTAAATCGTGAATTCGAGCTTGATTAAGAACTACATGCGGAAATTCAGAAAGCCCCATTCTCGGATCAGGCACTTTCTGCATACGTTTAATGTGATGACGGGCCCCTTCTTCAGGCTCCCAGAAGGTAATTTGGTTGAGCCAATACGATTCTTTTAGTATTAACTCACTAGCATTGTAAGCTTCCATTATTTCTATAGTGCGACAAGAGACGCCATCAGCTTGACCGAAAAGCATGGGGCCTGATTTGGGGTCAATAATACACGTAGTGATTTTTGGAAATTCCGCGAGCTGTCTCGCCAGTGTTAAGCCGGCTGGTCCACAGCCAACAATGAGCACATCTACTTCACTAGGAATTTTAACCGAGCTGCATTCAGGTAACTGTTTTCTAGCTGATTCAGAGAGTTGTAGATTTCCTGGAGCGAAACCATTTAAATGAAATTGCATAGTAATGTAATTATTATTGCTTCGTTTATTAAAGTGCTTCAGGGGTAATATTCATAAAATCAGCATCATCAATATCTGTATCAGATGGCGCCCAACCAGCTGGCGGCTCATCTTCCGCATTACCGGATTTTATAAAAGTATTAAAATCAGCATAAAATTCATCTTTGGTTTTACCGTAAACTTTTTCCAATGCACCATAAAATCCTAAATCATATTTTTCAATATTCATATCAACCCATACGGCTTTATAGGATGTTTTATAAGCTAAAAAAGGTAATATTAAATCATTTGCATCACAGGCGGTTCGTGTCTCTTCTTTTTCCTCTAGTGAGGTCAAAGTCCATGATGTTGTGCAGTTAGATGTTTTGCTGCCAGAAGCGCCCATCAACGCCCTTCTCACATACTTGTATTTACTAGTGCTACTTACATCGGCAATAGAAACATTGTCAATGTCATCATAAGTGCTATTTTCAAAAATGGTTATTTTTTTAAAGTATTTTTTTAGCCATGCATTTTGATGAGTCACTGCAGCCATTTCAATCCACCATCTTGGGGATTGAACGGTTGTTGAGGGATTATCACGATCATATTGATAATCATGGCCTCGCTCTAATGCATGCACTCTTTGGTAGTGATGGAAATATTCATGTGCATAGTGCAAAGCAAGTTCAATCGCCTTGTTAAAATCTGTACCACCACCACCGAAAGGATCATCAGTCCAAGCCATGGTTTCATAACAAACACTGTGTGGATTTGTTGATGCTGTTCTTTTCGTTCCTGGATTTGCTGTATTCAAGCAGCTTTGACTGAGATCACTCAGTGATAATGTTTGATTTTTTAATTCGCCTATTTTCGTCAAAACTGGCTGTGCATTTTCTTGAGTTCCCGCATCATTCCATATTACATGCACATAATTAGGGTAACCTCCCAACGTCTCATTAAGCGCCTGTTGCACATCTTCATAAAATGTTTTCATAGATGTGGGTACATCGAGCCCTGCTACATAGGTTTGATTAGCTGGATTGGTAACAGGTATGTTGTAACCAATTGAGATTAATTTTTCTTTTGCAGCATAGACCAAGGCATAGTTAGTAACGTTAATAGCTAGTTCCTTAGTGCTGGTTTCAGAACCAGAGGCAACATTTACATTGACGGTGTATTTATTTTTAATCTCGTAATCTGGAGCAACTTTAAATGTGATAGCACCAGTTGTTTTCACAATATCAAAAGAGGCAGCATCTGTACCTGATAGACTGTAACTGAGGGCACCATCTGAGCCAGAAGCGACAATAGAACCTACTGCCAGAGTATTTTCTACTAAACTAAGGCTAGTTGAAGATATTTTAGGCTCATCAGTAATGGTGATTGTTATATTTTGAGTTGATGTCAATGCACCATCGGATGCATTCAAAATAACTGTGTAGGTATTTTTAGCCTCAAAATCAGGTGCCACACTAAACGTCATAATACCTGACGTACCATCAATAGATACCGCACTAGCATCAGTGCCACTGATAGTATAAGTGACTGCGCTCGAATCAGTTGCCGAAGCTGTGCCAACCGCCGTTTTATTCTCTTGTACTGAAAATGACGTAGGAGATGTAATAGAAGGCGGATTTAGATTCGTATTAGTTGTTATTTCTTCAGAGCCACCACCGCCACCGCCTCCACAACTTGCAATCAAAAAAAATGATGAAATCTTGATAACTCTTAATAAAATTTTATTCATTATAATTTTTACACTTATAATATTTATGGGTCTTCTTTATTTTATCACCCCTACCACTGTGAGCCGAGCAATTACAAATAAAATTATTAATAAATATTACTGGATGCTTTTTATTTTACCACCCATACCACTATGAACCGAACAATAATAATACAGAGTTGCTGATGTGGTTGCAGTCACCTTTAATGTTGTCTCAGTGGAGCTTACTTTTGTCACACCTTCAGTATAGTTGGTTCCACTTGAATGCGTACCATCCGAAGTCGTTGAAAAAACTATTGGGTGGGTCGAGGGGTGAGTAAAGGTATATGTTTTTCCTGGTTGTAAGGACAAAGATTTTTGCTGCACACCATCAATAAAGTATTTATTTGCGCCACCATTATCAATCACTTTTGGGGCAGCCACTAGGGTGATCGCTATCGGTGTATTCTCAGTGGTAGGCAAAAGATTCGCATGCAACATCTGATTCTTCGTTTTAATCGATGCCTTAAGGTTTGCTTTAGTGTCTGATCGAATCCAGGTATTAAAATCAGTATAGAATGTGGTAATTTCATAGGGATTTCCATCCTTTTGAAAAGTATTCTTAAAGGCATCAGCCCAACCATAGCCAGCTCTTAAGGCTTCAGCTTCAGCCCAGTTAGCATAATAATCAATCATAATTTTTTGATAATTAGCATCATCTTGAAGCCACAAGTACATTAATGCAGCAGCACCGGCTGAATATTGTAGGCCGGGATTTTGACCCCCATTATCACCCATATTAAAATCTTCTAGGGATAATGAAGCATTAGCGGCAAAGCCATCGAATGCAGCTCTTATATGATTTTGAAATTCCTGTTCAGCTGATGAACCACCAGTAATATCTATAGAATTATCTGCTATATACTTAGCCGCTATGATGATTCCACCAAACTCTGCACCGCCCTCTTCTATCCAATTTGGCATGTATTTTGGAATCGACGCACTATCATATGAGCTGCTATTGCCAGGCCATGCTTTAGGGATGGCAAATTTATCGGTTGCTTCGATATAAAATTTTAAGCCATTCTGATGAACATGATAGTATTCATGGGCAATTACTGCAATAGCTCTAAATACAGTTTCACCACTGCCCCATAAGCCGTCTTGGAATAGCTGTTGATCACCCCCATTAGGGAGTTGTTCAAAACCCACACCTCCTGCTGCAGAGCGATTAGCCATTGGGTCTGAACCGGCAACACATTGAGATACTTGGCTTGCATTAACAATAGTACAAAAATCTGTATTAAATTGTGTTGTTTCAGCAGCACTTGCCGATGCTCTCGGGGCGGCTAAAATAAAAGCATTTATAGGAACAATATGGCCTAGAGTAAATTTACTGTAGTCATAGATGCCTTCAATATAAGTTTTCCAAGGACTTGTAATGGTTGCCGTGGCCTCGTAGTAATTTAAGCATATCGGCAAAAGCTCGAAATCAATGGCTTGCCATGAATACGAATAATAGTTCATCACACTATCTGATGAGGATGCTGCCGGTGGAAGTGTTGTATAAGATGCTGTTTTGCATGCCAATGGATTATCAGCTAAAGAATCAGTAATACTTATCGTTAGGTTTTTTGTTGCCGATAAGGCTCCATCGGATACATTTAAGGTAACTGCATAAGAACTTTTTGTTTCGTAATCGGGTGCAGTATTAAACGTCATTACTCCGGTAGATGAGTTAATTGAGAGTGCACTCGCATCGGTCCCGGTCAGAGAAAAAGTAAGACTGCTTGAATCAGAATCAGTGGCAATGGCTGTCGCAATAGCGGTTTGATTTTCTTGAACTGAATATGATGATGCTGAACTAATGACAGGTGCTGCAGGTCCTGCTACAGAATAGGCATCGGATACAATGGCAGCTGTATCAACAGCATCGCCACCACCACCGCCACACGCAGACAGTGAGGCTAAGAAAATTAGAGATGAGATAGTTTTGTAGTTTGTCATTCTGATACCTTTGAATTTTATTTTTATAATATCACCAAGTTGAGTATATTAATTACATTGTTACTAACTGATTCATTTTGGCTATGAGAGCGATATCATGGCTTTAGCAATGCTAATAGGATGGTTGTTGATTCTAATCAGATGGCAAGAGCTTTTAACAGTTATTTCAAATCTAGTATCGCGATAAAGTCAGAATTTAAATTACCAATGAGTAACTGATTGCCCCATTGATTAACACTTGTTAACGTGTCAATTGGAGAATTTAGATCTTGCAAATTTCTTACCACTTCACCGGATAAATTAATTCCCAGGATGAGTCCATGCGTATTTTTTGGCACCAACATACTTCTGGGTAAGCCGCCGATTAATTTACGCACAAATGGTTTATCTGCTAAGGCATCGATTGCTGGCTGTCGAATCCCTGCGAAAGCTACCCAGAAAATATCTTCACCATTAAATGAGAGGTTATCTGGATAACCCGGAAGGCCTTCTATCAAATAGTCAGTTTTCCCTTGCTTTAGGCCTGACAACCACAGTCTTTTTATTTTTGCACCACCTGTCTCATTAACTAAGACGTAACTATCATTGGGCCCCAAAGTAACACCATTTGCAAAGTGAAGATTAGTGAGATGAACAACAGTTTCTTTCGTCAGAGGTGAGTAACTAAGCAGTCTTCCAGTCGCTTTATTTTCCAATAGACTGTAAATACTATTATCATAAGAATAAAGTAGTGACGCATCTGAAAACCAAATTGTGCCATCATTCGCGATATCAAGATCGTCGACAAACAACATTTTTGTACCATTAACA